>ENA-OQHY01000048-OQHY01000048.1-human-gut-metagenome-genome-assembly--contig:-NODE-48-length-61993-cov-3.676866_pt1 | contig 61993 bp, 75 predicted proteins | sample MGYA00242570_ERZ504733 | MGnify/ENA primary metagenome ERZ504733 (study PRJEB26092, sample SAMD00036219) | human gut metagenome | host: Homo sapiens | study: EMG produced TPA metagenomics assembly of... | reverse complement strand
CGGAACCAGCACGGTTTCCTTTGAGACTTCCCAGCACTGTGCTTCCGGAAAAACGGTTTACACAGAGGGACAGAAGTTTCTCACTTCCTTTATCTATGACGGAAGCGTGCACTACACCTATGAGACAGACAATTTTTCTTTTGAAAAGCACATCACATTAAAAAGGAACGCCAATGTCTGCGCAGTCGCCTATGAACTGACCGCCGGGGACAGCGACTGTACCTTTACGCTCACACCGCTTTTCAACTACCGCGAGCACAGTGAGAGCAGCACCCCGGACACTTTAAAATTTGAGACATTTACAGAAGACAGGACATTTTATCTTGTTCCGGAAAAAAATAAAGATATTGCCATTCGTTTTCAGACAAGTGAAGGAACTTTTTCCGAACGCGAAACTGTTTATGACATCGACATGCAGTTACAGATTGAAGTGGATCTTGAGACAGATGGGCTTGACTGCCATTACTGTCCGGTTGACCTGTCCATTGCAGTTCCTGCCAACACAACCAAAAAAGTTTCCATCCTGTGCAGTATCGGTGACGTGAACGAGCGTCCTGCCCCTGTGTCTGGTACGGAAGCATTTTCCATTTTAGAGGAATGCCCGCTGCCATGCAGAACTTTTTGAAAAAGCCGGATACCACGACTCGTTTGCCAACCAGCTGGTGCTTGCCAGCGACCAGTTTCTGACTTACCGCGAGTCCACGAAAATGATGACCGTTCTCGCCGGACTTCCGTGGTTTACTGACTGGGGCAGAGACACAATGATCGCCTTTACCGGTCTGACGCTCTGCACGAAACGTTTCAAAGAAGCTGAGGAGATCCTTCTGACATTTGCCAGATATATCCGCCACGGAATTGTGCCGAATATGTTCCCGGACGACAATATGCCGCCGCTCTATAACACGGTGGACGCCTCTCTCTGGTACTTTTATGCGGTCTATCAGTACCTTCATTATAACCCGGCTGCGAGGCGGAAGCTTTTGTAAAAGAACAGATTTTCCCTCATTTAAAAGAGATCATCTCCGCCTATGAAAAAGGAACGGATTTCAGCATTTATATGGAAGACGACGGGCTGATCCACGCCGGAAGCGGACTTGACCAGATCACCTGGATGGATGTCCGCGTCGGTGACTGGGTAGCAACACCGCGCCACGGAAAACCGGTGGAGATCAACGCGCTGTGGTATAACGCTTTACGGATCATGGAATCACTCTGCGAAAAATTTGACGAAGATGCTTCTGCCTACCGCACACGCGCCGAACAGGTAAAAGAATCCTTCAATGCCAAGTTCTGGGATTCCGCCAACCAGTGCCTGTTTGATGTTGTGGATGGTGACGAGCCGGACGACCATATCCGTCCAAACCAGGTTTACGCCGTATCCCTTCCATTTTCCCTGCTCCCGGAGGAACAGGAAAAAGCAGTTGTCGCACTTGTGGAAAAAGAGTTGTTTGTCGGCTGCGGACTTCGCTCTCTCGCACCGGATCATCCGGACTACCATGCATTTACTGCGGTGCTCTTGCAAAGAGGGACGCCGCTTACCATCAGGGAACTGCCTGGGGCTTTTTGCTCGGTGGATTTTTCAGTGCCTATATGAAAGTGAACCACCACTCCTCCTCTGCTGTCGAAAATGCCGTCCACATGTTAGAGCCTGTGAGAAAGCATCTGTCGGATTCCGGCTGTATCGGTTCCATCTCAGAAATCTTTGACGGGGATACACCACACAATCCCCGCGGCTGTTATGCCCAGGCCTGGAGTGTTGGGGAGGTACTGCGCTGCTACTGTGAAGATTATTCTTCCTTTATTTATAATTTTTCATTTTTTGCTTGACAACAAAGGTTCCTTCCTTTACAATAATCTTTGTTGTGAGCAACAAGCCCAGTTAGCTCAGTTGGTAGAGCAAAGGACTGAAAATCCTCGTGTCTCTGGTTCGATTCCGGAACTGGGCATCTGCGGGTGTAGTTCAATGGTAGAACACCAGCCTTCCAAGCTGGATACGTGGGTTCGATTCCCATCACCCGCTTCATCCAAAAGGATGTATATGCGCGAGTGGCTCAGGGGTGGAGTACAACCTTGCCAAGGTTGGGGTCGCGGGTTCGAATCCCGTCTCGCGCTCTTTTTATTACCGAAATTTCTTCACAGGAATTTCGGTTTTTTGTTTTTCCAAAAACTTTTTTACCAAAGAAAGGAATTCTTATGATTCAGGACATTGCTCCGCATAAATATTATGTAGATTACCAGCCTTCTGTTCCGAACGATACGGATCTTGTTTTAATTTACGGTCATCATACAATTCTGTGCAATTTCGAAGATCCCGAGATCTGCTACCCTTCCATTGCGGAAATTGCAGCTGTTTTTCCGGAGATTAAAGAAAAGGCAAAATTTCTGTTCCGCATTGATGAGACGGACTATTATGAACTGCGCAGTCCGCAGCTTCCGGAATTTGGCATCTGGAAATACGAAAATACACTAATTCTTCGCAGCGCCGTTCCGGGATGGCTCGGGTTTGCCGGTATCACCGGTTACCAGATCCACACCTGGTACACCGACCACACCTACTGCGGCCGCTGCGGAACGAAGATGCATGCGCCTGGAAATGAACGCGCGATGCAGTGCCCTTCCTGCGGCGCGCTCTCCTATCCGGTCATCTGCCCGAGCGTCATCGTTGCCATCACCGACGGTGACCGCCTGCTGCTCAACGAAGTACGCACCTTCCCACAGCAGCCACCGCCAGTACGCCCTCGTGGCCGGCTATACCGAGGTCGGTGAGACGCTGGAACAGACGGTGCACCGTGAAGTCATGGAAGAAGTCGGATTAAAGGTCAAAAATCTGAGATACTATAAGAGTCAGCCGTGGTCCTTCAGCGGCTCGCTGCTCGCCGGATTTTACTGCGATGTGGACGGCGATCCGTCCATTACCCTCGACCGCGAGGAACTCTCCGTTGCCGAATGGTTTGACCGCGATTCTCTTCCGGAGACGCCGAACCTCATCAGTCTGACCGGTGAAATGATCGAATGCTTCCGCCAGGGAAAAGAACCGAAATAAAAAATAAGAAATCATTTTGTGACTTAGTCACAGAACTTCCCGTTCTGCTGTGGTATTCTACAGTCACAACAGAAAAACACTTACCGGGAAATAAAAAATCCCGTTTTAAAAAAGGAGGACTTCTATTATGTCATTAATTCATGTTACATCCGAAAACTTTGAAAAAGCTCTGCAGGCAGCACCTGGCGTTGCCGTTGTTGATTTCTTTGCTACCTGGTGCGGACCGTGCAAAATGCTCGCCCCGGTCATCGAAGAGGCAGCTGAGGATATGCCGGAGATCCAGTTCTACAAAGTAGACGTTGACGAAGCACCGGAGCTGGCAAGATCCTTTAAAGTCATGAGCGTTCCGACCCTCGCTTTCTTCAAAAACGGCGAGCTCGTAAAGAAAAACGTCGGCGCCGTTTCCTATGAGGAGCTGGAAGAACTGATTAACTCTGTAAAATAAACAGCGTAATATTGGAAATGCAAGAAAACGTATCGGCACAAAAACCGATACGTTTTTTCTTGCATTTCTTTCCGTTCTTTTCTATCATGAAGAAACGGCTGCTGCCGTAGTTTACAAAAGAACGTTTTTCTTCCGAAAGGAGTTTTATTTATGTCATCTTTTCTGGAATCCTGTTTTCAGGAGCATTATCCATTTTATTCAAAGCTTACCGCCGATGAACAGCAGACACTCGTGCTCTCTTCCGTCCTGACGACGTATCAGCGCGGCGATTTTCTCTACAGCTGTGACGATGACTGTCTCGGCGTTCTGCTTGTCCTCTCCGGCAAGCTCCGCATCTTTATCCAGTCCGGCGAGCAGCGGGAAATTACCCTGTTTACCACCGGTCCCGGCGAAGTCTGCACGCTGTCTGCCTCCTGTGCGATGCAGGAAATCAGCTTTGATATTCTGATTGAGGCCGAGGAGGAGACGAAAGTTCTCATCACTCCGGCCAGCACGTTCCGCAGACTGTTGAATCAGAATATTTACGTTGAAAACTACATTTACCGGGAAACAACGGAGCATTTTTCCGAAGTCATGTGGCGATGGGCCAGCTCCTCTTTACGCGGCTTGACCAGCGCCTTGCCGGATATCTCGAGGATGAACGCATCCGCACCGGTTCCCCGGTGCTCTCCACCACGCACGAACAGATCGCGCGGAACCTCGGCAGTGCCAGAGAGGTCGTTTCCCGCACCTTAAAGTCGTTCGAGAAAGACGGCATCGTCGCACTCTCCCGCGGCACGGTCACGATTCTCGATGTCAAAAAGCTCCGCGGCATCTGCCGGATGCGCCGATAGTTCTTCTACGCGCGCAGACATTTTCCCACAGGCTCTGCCCTGCCGCTCGAGAAAATATTTTTCAAAAGCGTTCTAACGGCACTCCATCTTAATTTCAATCTCATTTCCTTCCACGGCCACCTTCGCATAACTTCCGACGATCAGCGGCATCGCCGGATGAAGGTGTCCGATGTCGAGATCCATCACGATCGGCACGTTGTATTTTCCAAGCAGATCCGTCACGGCGCGGTACTGGTCGAGTTCCCCGAATTTCTGTCCGAACTGCAGCGGGCGGCCAATCAGAAAGCCTTTCACATATTGGAACCAGCCGGCGTGCTCCATCTGCCAGATTGCGCGGCGGATCGCAAAGACGTTCAGATCGCACGCTTCCAGAAACCAGACAAAACCGTCCTCTTTATATTTTTCCACAAAATCAACCGTTCCGTCGTACTTCGTTCCAAGAATATTGACGAGACAGTCGAGACAGCCGCCGATGAGTCGTCCCTCAAATGCACGGTCCGCATCCGGGAAGCGGCGCAGAACGCGCGGTTCTGTAATCTGGTACGGCAGATACGGATTTTCCTCGCTTCTGCCCTTCGCATCGTCTCTTTCCCATCCCTCATAGCCGCGGACGGTACGCACTTCTCCCGTCAGTACGCCAAACGCATCCGCTACGGATTTATGCCACGGCTCCATGCCGAAATCACTCGCACACGGACCGTAAACAGCCGCCGTATCGCAGATGGTCGGCAGAAGATACGTAAAATGCGTATTGTCAGAATAGCCGAGATACCATTTCGCCGGTGCCTTTCTGATCTTTTCAAAATCCACGTAATCGAGATCCTCGCACATCAGCTCTCCGCCGCCGCAGGAAATCAGACAGTCATTCTTCTCACTGACATAATATTCCGTCAGCTCTTTTCCGCACTCCTCCGGTGCCGCGCTGATTCCGATGCCGTGCTCTGCATAGCAGTTTGGCCCAAGATCCAGCTGATATCCCATCTCTTTCCATTTTTTCTGTGCATTTGCAAACGCGGACTTGTATGGCTCTGTTGTGCATCCAAACGATGGTGCCACAAAGCCGATCGTTCCGCTCTTTTTCAGATTTTCCGGAAACCTCATGTCGCATCCTCCTTTATCCTAATTCTTCTGCCTCCAGATTCTTATACTGCGTCAGCGCATCCCCGAAGATCAGCTCTCCGTCGTTCTGCGCAAAGTACAGCTCCTCTTCTTTTTCCAGTTTTGCCTTTCCGTTCGTCCCCTCGGTAATCTCCGCGCAGAGACGGTCCACCTCCGTTTTCGGAACGAGAACGCGGATTTTCACCTGATCGGTGTACTCGGATTCCAGAATCGGAATCCCCCGCTGGCCGAGCAGATACTGGATTTTACCGATGCCGTTGTAATCCGTCTCAATCAACAGCCGCACGCCGCAGATCTCGTCAATCAGAACACTGTTTGCCAGCCCCTCCTGCACCGCCTGCGAGTACGCGCGCACCAGGCCGCCCGTTCCCAGCAGCGTACCGCCGAAATACCGCGTCACCACAACAAGCACATTGCGGAGCCTGCTCCCTGTACCACATCGAGCATCGGCCGCCTGCCGTGCCGGAAGGCTCCCCGTCGTCGCTGCAGCGCACCGTCTCCTGATTTTCTCCAATAATATACACAAAACAGTTATGCCGCGCATCCCAGTATTTTTTCCGCAGAGCTTCCAGGCAGGAAAGTGCCTCCTCCTCAGATTCCACCAGACGCACCGTCGCAATAAAACGTGATTTCTTCTCCACGATTTCCCCGGTTCCACCCCGGTAAACCGTCCGAAACTGATCGATCATATGTCCTTACTCCTTCACCCAAATATGTACCTATCTTACCATATCATTTCTGAAAAATCAGCATTCTTTTCAGAAATACTTTTATTCCAGCCCTTTGTTTGGTATAATAAAAATAAGTATACCCTGCTTTTTGCAGGGCAGGAACACCATTGATTACTGAACTGAATCAGTTTTGCAGAAACATGACATAAGGAGGATTTTCTATATGCACTTTGGAAAAAGTCATCTGGAAGACAAACGTGAAGATCTGCGGTCCCATTACGGAAAGATTGAAAAGACGGCCGGCGTGACGGCGCTGCGCATCGCGTTCTGTCTTCTTCTTGTCGTTCTCGTCTGCGGTACCGGGCTTGTGATCGGCGCTGTCCGCGGCGTGATTGACAGTGCCCCTGATATCTCGGAGGCAAATATCATGCCGCTCGGCAACGCGTCGTTTATCTACGATGCTGACGGCAACCAGGTACAGAAGCTGACCGGGGCTCAGGGAAACCGTGTCTCGATTTCGATTGAGGAGATTCCGCTCGATATGCAGCACGCGATCGTCGCGGTTGAGGATGCCCGTTTTTATGAGCACAACGGCATCGATCCGAGCGGTATCATCCGTGCTTTCGTTGTCGGCGTCAGCCACGGCTTTCATTTTACCGAGGGCGCCAGCACGATCACACAGCAGCTCTTAAAAAACAATGTTTTCACTGACTGGATGGAAGAGACGCGGATGCAGAGCTTCAAGCGGAAGATCCAGGAACAGTACCTGGCGCTGAAGCTGGAAAAAACACTGACCGCAGAGGGTGAAAACGCCAAAGACGTTATTCTGGAAAATTATCTGAATACGATCAACTTAGGTTCCGGCTGCTACGGTGTCCAGACGGCAGCGCAGACGTATTTCGGAAAGGATGCAAAAGATCTGACGCTCTCTGAATGCGCCGTTCTTGCCGCAATTCCAAAGGCGCCGACGGCATATAATCCGAAAAACCACCCGGAGAAAAACCAGCAGCGCCGCGACAAGATCCTGAACAACATGAAAGAGCAGGCTACATCACCGAAGAAGAATACACCATTGCCATGAACGACAATGTTTACGACCGCATCGCCATGCACACGCAGTCCCAGGCGGAGAGCGCGCCGTACTCCTACTTTATCGATGAAGTCATCACCAACCTGATCAACGATCTGATGGTACAGAAAGGCTACACCGAAGTGCAGGCAAAGAACGTTGTCTACAGCGGCGGCCTCAAAATTTATACCACACAGGATTCCTACATGCAGTCAATCCTCGATACGGAATTCCAGAATCCGGAGAACTTCCCGGCGAACACGCAGATCGGTCTCGACTGGGCGCTCACCGTAGAGCAGGCAGACGGCGAGGTACAGAACTACAGCAAAGAGATGCTGCAGCTCTACTTCCGCAACAGCGATCCGAATTTCGATCTGCTCTTTGACTCCCAGGAGGAGGCACAGAGCTATATCGACCAGTACAAAGCCGCTATCATGCAGGAGGGCGATACGATTGTTGCCGAGCGCAGCAGCTTCACCCCGCAGCCGCAGGCGTGCATGACCGTTATGGACCAGCGCACCGGTTACGTGAAAGCCATCGTCGGCGGACGCGGCGAAAAAACAGCAAGTCTTACCTTCAACCGCGCAACCGATAATTATTCCCAGCCGGGTTCCACGTTCAAGATTCTTTCCGCGTACGGACCGGCACTCGACCTTGGAAAGATTACACTCGCTACGGTAATTAAGGATGAGCCGTTCAACTACAGCGACGGCACACCGCTGCAGAACTCGGATCTTACCTACCATGGTGATGTTACCGTCCGCCAGGCGATCATCAATTCCATCAATATCCCGGCCGTCAAGGTACTGACCGAGCTTACGCCGAAGGTCGGCTTTGATTATCTGAAGAAGCTTGGTTTTTCCAAACTCTCCGAGGAATACGATGTGATCCAGCCGCTGGCTCTCGGCGGTATCACCTACGGTGTCAGTGATCTCGAACTGACGGCAGCCTACGCGGCAATCGCAGACGGCGGCCAGTACCGCAAGCCGGTGTTCTACACAAAGGTTACCGACAGCAAGGGAAATGTTTTAATTGACAACACAGAAAACAAGGCAACGCAGGTCTTCAAGGCAAGCACTGCCTCCCTCCTCACCAATGCCATGGAGGATGTTCTGGAAAAAGGTACCGGTGTTGCCGCCCGCCTCGACAATATGCACGCAGCTGGAAAAACCGGTACGACGAACGAGGCCAAGGATCTCGTCTTTGCAGGCTTTACACCATATTATACCGCTGCCATCTGGGCAACGTATGATACACACGCGGAGTTTCCGGAGAGCGACCGTGAATTCCACAAACGTCTCTGGGCAAAGGTCATGAATGAAATCCACGAAGGCCTTGCGATATGGATTTCGAAACTTCCGCAACAGTACAGGAGGCAACGATCTGTACGAAGACCGGCCTGCTCGCCCGCTCAAGCTGCCCGTCCATCACCGAATACTTTGCGGTATCCGATCTGCCGACCGAGCGTTGCAAGGGCCACTACACCGCGCCGGCCTCAACACCGACGCCGACCAGAACCCCTTCTGCAGCATCAACTCCGCAGGCAACCCCGACACCGACGGAGGCACCGCAGGAAACTCCGGCTCCGCCCGAAACACCTGCCGATCCGCCTTCTAATACACCGGAGACTCCTGACACACCGGAGACTCCTGACACACCGGAGACCCCTGATGCACCGTCAGAACCGGATACCCCGGCGGAGATATCGGAAGTACAGCCGCAGTCCGAAGAGAGCGGCTCTTCCGAATAACTTTTTCAGTCAGTCTATACACAAAAACCGGCCCTCTGGCATATGCCAGCAGGACCGGTTTTTCTATACTTCTTTTTCCATCTGAATCAATTAGTCAATCAGCATTTTTGCTGCGCCGTAGATACCAGCATCGTTTCCAAGGGAAGCGAGTACGATCGGGGTATCTTTGCATGCGATGAATGCTGCTTCACGGTAGTATTTAGCTACGCCGTCGATCAGGATCTGGCCTGCTTTGGATACACCGCCGCCGACTACGATAACTTCCGGGTCAACAACGCATGCGAATACTGCAAGTGCTCTTCCGAGGTACTCGGAGAACTCCTGAACGATTGCTTCTGCTGCTGCATCGCCTTCTTTTAATGCATCAAAGACAGCTTTTGCACTGATGGACTCTCCTCTTTCTCTTAAAGAAGACGGAGTATCATGGGATGCCAGATATTTCTTTGCCAGACGAACGATACCGGTTGCAGATGTCATCTGCTCGAGGCATCCGTGGTTTCCGCAGTTGCAGACCGCTTCTTCTTCCGGCTCAACACATGCATGACCAACCTCGCCGCCTGCGCCGTGAGCACCTGCTACGATCTTGCCGTCCACGATGATTCCGCCGCCGACACCGGTTCCAAGGGTAACCATAACCAGGTTCTTGCTTCCCTTTCCGCCGCCTGCCCACATCTCACCGAGAGCTGCTGCGTTTGCGTCGTTTGCTGCTTTTACTGCCATTCCGCCGAGTTCGTCGGAAAGCTCTTTTACGATATTTTTATATCCCCAGTTCAGGTTGACTGCGATGGAAAGCTCACCTTTGTCATTAACCGGGCCAGGTACGTCAATGCCGACACCGGCAACATCATCTGCTGCGATACCCTTCTCAGCCATTTTTGCTTTTACGCTTTTTGCGATATCCGGCAGAATTTCGCTTCCGCCGTTTTCGGTGCGGGTCGGGATTTCCCATTTTTCCAACAGAGTTCCGTCTGTCTGGAACAGTCCGCATTTTACTGAAGTACCCCCAACATCGATTCCAAATACATAGTTTGCCATTTTCTTACTTCTCCTCTCTTTTTTTCACTAAGTTAGCCTGTACACGGCGGTACAGCTCCTGTGCGGCATTGTAGCCATCTTCTTCTGTCTGTGGTTGACAGCAGCGGTTTCTACGATGATCGCCAGGTTACGGCCCGGACGGATCGGAAGGGAATGGCAGACAACCTTGTTTCCAAGGAACTCAATATACTCTTCTTCCAGCCCAGACGGTCGTATTCTTTCTCTTTGTCCCACTCTTCAAGCTTGATAACAAGGTCGATAGACTGGGTATCCTTTACGCTCTCGACACCAAACAGCGTCTTGACGTCGATGATACCGATACCGCGCAGCTCGATAAAGTGACGCGTGATATCCGGTGCCGTTCCGACCAGCGTAATGTCGCTGACACGGCTGATTTCAACCACATCATCACTGACGAGACGATGGCCTCGTTTGATCAGCTCCAGTGCAGCCTCGCTCTTTCCGATTCCGCTCTCGCCCATGATCAGAACGCCCTCGCCGAATACATCGACCAGCACGCCGTGGATGGAGATCATCGGGGCAAGCTGGACATTCAGCCAGCGGATGATTTCAGCCATGAAAACGGAAGTCGATTTGTCTACCGCAAAGGCCGGTACCTGATAACGATTGCACAGCTCCAGAATTTCCGGTCCCGGAATCATCTTCGTGGTGAAAATGACACATGGGATCTTGCGGCTTACAAACTCTTCAAACGCGCGGACGCGCTCGCTCTCTTCAAGATGCTGCAGATACGTGAACTCTACATAACCTATGATCTGCACACGCTCATTGGCAAAATGCTCATAGTAACCGGTCAGCTGCAGTGCAGGACGGTTGATATCCGGTGTGGCAATGACAAGATCTGTCATATCAACCTCTGGTGTCAGGTTGCGGAGATCCATTTCCTCCACCATTTTGGTCATTTCAATTTCTTTCATTTTCCTGTCCTCCGACTTCATTCGACGTCTTTTTAAATCCGTCTCTTCTATGATTTTAGCACAATAAAGCATCACGGGCAACCTAGAAATTTAACTATTTTGACGAATCCTCATTTTCCTCCTGTGCAGGTGCGTGAAAGAATGTGTAAACCTGCTCCGCCGCCTTTTTATTCATGCCCGGAAGTCCGGAAAGTTCTTCCACGGTTGCCGCCTTGATATCATCAATTCCCTGAAAGTGCGCATCAGTTCTTTCCTTCTTGTCGGCCCGATGCCCGGGATGTCGTCGAGAATCGAGTGGACCTGGCCTTTGCTCCGCAGCAGGCGGTGGTATTCGATTGCAAAGCGGTGCGCCTCGTCCTGCACGCGTGTGATCAGTTTGAAGCCCTCGCTGTTCCGGTCGATCGGGATTTCCACGTTTCGGAAATACAGACCCCTCGTGCGGTGCTTGTCGTCCTTTACCATACCGCAGACCGGAATCGCAAGATCCATTTCTTCAAGCACCTCAAGCGCAATGTTAACCTGGCCGCGTCCGCCGTCCATCATGATCAGGTCCGGCAGCCGCTCGAAACCGCTGTCCTCCTGGATGCCGCGCAGAAAACGGCGGCTTAAGACCTCTTTCATACTGGCGTAATCGTTCGGTCCCTCGACGGATTTGATCTTGAATTTTCGGTAATCGGCGCGCTTTGGCTTTCCTTTCTCGTAGACGATCATTGAGCCGACCGACTGGAAACCGCTGATATTGGAGATATCGTACGCCTCGATGCGGTCGATCGACGGTAGGTTCAGCCATCTGGCGATCTCTTTTACGGCACCGACCGTCCGACCCTCTTCCCGCTTGATCCGCTCGCGGTCCTGGTCGAGAACGATCTGTGCGTTCCGCTCTGCCAGTTCCACCATTTTTTCCTTGCTGCCCTTTTTCGGCACGCGGATGCGGACCTTCTGGCCCCGTTTGCTGCTTAAATACTCTTCCATCAGCTCCTGCTCGGCAATCTCCTCGGAAATCATGATTTCCCGCGGGATGAACGGCGTGCCGGAATAGAACTGTTTCATAAACGTGAGCAGCACCTCGCTTTTCTGCTCCTCCTCGCCGATCCGCAGATAATAATGCTCCCGCCCGATCAGCTTTCCGTTCCGGATAAAGAAGACCTGCGCCACCGCATCCTCTTTGTCCATCGCAAGCGCAATGACATCCTTGTCCTCGCCGTCACTGTTCGTAATCTTCTGCCGCTCGCCGATCCTGCGCACGCTGTCGATCAGATCACGGTACTCCGCCGCCTGCTCGAACCGCATCTCCTCAGCCGCCTCCGTCATTTTTCCAGTCAGCTCTTTGATCATGTCATTGTAATTTCCATTCAGAAAACTGATCGCCTTTTTGATCTGCTCGCCGTACTCTTCTTTGGAAATGTATCCCTGGCACGGTGCCTTACACTGGTGGATGTGATAGTAAAGACACGGGCGGTCTTTGCCGATCTCCTTTGGCAGGCTCTTATTGCAGGAACGGATATCGTACAGCTTCCGCAACAGTTCGATCGTATCTTTCACAGCTCCGGCGCTTGTGTACGGGCCGAAATATTTCGCCTTGTCCTTCTTCATCTGATGGGAAAACAGAATGCGTGGAAAATCCTCGTTCACGGTCACCTTAATGTACGGGTACGCCTTGTCATCTTTCAGCATCGTATTGTATTTCGGACGGTGCTCTTTGATAAGGTTGCACTCCAGCACGAGCGCCTCCAGTTCGGAATCCGTCACAATATACTCAAAACGGGCGATATGCGTGACCATCCGCTCAATCTTCGGCCTTTGTTGCGGCTCGTCTGGAAATACTGGCGGACACGGTTTTTCAGCGAAATCGCCTTTCCTACGTAGATAATTGTATCGTCCGCGTCGTGCATCAGATAGACGCCGGGTTTCCCCGGCAGTTTTTTCAGTTCTTCCTGGATATCAAACGCCATATGACCCTCCTCTTTTTGGGACTGTAATGTTGAAAATGCCCAGCGTGCAGAGATCGTTTTCTCTGCTCCCGCCGGGCCTTTTCGCTTTCTTTTTATATTTCTGGATTTTCAACCGCTTCTTCCGCGTTTCCATTCCGTTTTGCAATCACCTGATGAAAAATCTCCATAAATTCTTTTCCGGTGATCGTCTCTTTCTGGATCAGGTAAGCTGCGATTTCATCCATCGCATCGCGGTTAGCTGCCAGAAGTTCTTTTGCCTGCTCATACGACTCTTTCAGGATCTTCATGACCTCGTGGTCAATTTCGGTTGCTGTGGCATCGCCGCAGTTTAAGACCATTCTTCCGTCGAGGTACTGATTCTGCTGGGTCGCAAGACCGATCAGACCGAATTTCTCCGACATACCGTACTGCGTGATCATCGCGCGGACAATCTTCGTCGCTTTCTCGATATCATTCGAAGCTCCCGTTGTCACATTGCCGAATACGATCTCCTCTGCCGCTCTTCCACCGAGGCACTCGACGATCATCGCCTCGAGTTCGCTCTTCGTGTTGAGGTATTTCTCCTCCTCCGGCACCTGCATGACGTAGCCGAGCGCACCCATCGTACGCGGCACAATCGTGATTTTCTGTACCGGCTCGGAATCCTTCTGCAGTGCAGTAACAAGTGCGTGGCCTACCTCGTGGTAGGAAACGATCTTTCGCTCTTCCTGGCTTAAGATGCGGTCCTTCTTCTCTTTTCCGACGAGGACAACCTCGACTGCCTCGAGAAGATCCTTCTGGGAAACGGCTTTTCTTCCGTTCTTGACCGCAAGAATCGCTGCCTCGTTGATCATATTTGCAAGATCAGAACCAACGGCTCCCGATGTCGCAAGTGCGATGCCGTCGAGATCAACCGTCTCATCGAGCGATACGTTCTTGGCGTGTACTTTCAGGATTTCCACACGGCCTTTCAGGTCCGGTCTTTCTACGATAATCCGGCGGTCAAAACGGCCTGGACGCAGCAGCGCCGGGTCAAGAACCTCCGGGCGGTTTGTGGCCGCAAGGATCAGAATACCTTGGAGCTGTCGAATCCGTCCATCTCGGCGAGGAGCTGGTTTAACGTCTGCTCCCGCTCGTCGTTGCTGTTGTAGCTGTTGTCACGGCTCTTTCCGATCGCATCGATCTCATCGATAAAGATGATGCACGGTGCGTTTTTCTTTGCTTCCTCAAACAGGTCACGCACACGCGATGCACCGACACCGACGAACATCTCGACAAATTCCGAAGCGGACATCGAGAAAAACGGTACGTGCGCCTCACCGGCTACGGCTTTGGCAAGCAGTGTTTTTCCGGTTCCAGGAGGGCCTACAAGAAGTGCTCCTTTCGGAAGTTTTGCACCGATTGTCGTGTATTTTCCAGGGTTATGCAGGAAATCCACAACCTCCTGGAGCGATTCTTTTGCCTCGTCCTGTCCCGCAACATCGCGGAATGTCACGCCGGTTTCTTTCTGTACGTAGGCCTTTGCTCTGCTCTTTCCTACGCCCATGACTCCGCCGCCTTTGTTCATGCTGCGCATCACCCATACCATGACAGCGACAAGCATCACAACCGGCAGAATGACGGTCAGCAATGTGTAAATGATCGTTCCGGTAGAATCCGGCGGATCTTTGTGGTACGTAATGCCTTTCTCCTGTAACAGATCGACCAGCTCCTGCTCATCTCCCATCATCGTTACCTGATAGGTGATTCCCTCCGATTTCTGGTCTTTCGGCGTTACGGTCAGTGTTCCCGATTTCAAGACAACTTCCTGCACTTCATCGTTGTTTACCATATCCAGGAATTTGCTATAGTCAAGATCCTCGGAAGTAATTCCCCCAAGGGCATTGTTCAGAAGTCCCATCACCATCAGGCTGACGAGGAGGCAGATCAGGATAATGAGTATCGTCTGTCTGTTTTTCGGTCCTCCCCCGGAGCCGTTTTCTGGTTCCCGGTTCTGATTTTTTCTATCGTCCATGCTTTTCCTCCTTGTATGTCAAACCGCCCCTCTTTTTTTACGGACACTTTAACTCTTACATTATATCGGATTCCCTCTTAATTAGCAAGCCGGACTTTGTGAAAAAAGACTGAATTTATCTATACAAAAACGGCCCGCCGACACTCTTTCAAGTATCGGCGGGCCGCCAGATAACACTCACATTACATTAGTCGTTATATCCGTTCGGATTCTTCTGCTGCCAGTTCCAGGAATCGGCACACATCTCCTCGATGCCGTACTCAGCCTCCCAGCCAAGCTCCTCTTTTGCTTTGTCGCATTTGGAGTAGCAGGTTGCGATATCACCATCACGGCGCGGTTTGATTTCGTATTTCAGCGGATGGCCGCATGCTTTCTCGAATGCGTGGATCACATCGAGTACGCTGTAGCCTTTGCCGGTTCCGAGGTTGTAAATGGAAACGCCCTCGTTGTCAGCCAGTTTCTGGATGGCTTTTACATGGCCGCGTGCCAGGTCAACAACATGGATGTAATCGCGGACACCAGTTCCGTCCGGAGTATCGTAGTCATCACCGAAAACGCCGATGCACTCGAGTTTTCCGATGGCAACCTGTGCGACATACGGAAGCAGGTTGTTCGGGATGCCCTTCGGATCCTCTCCGATAAGGCCGCTCTTATGCGCTCCGATCGGGTTGAAGTAACGAAGCAGGATAACATTCCATTCTGGATCTGCGGTGTGGATGTCGGTCAGAACCTGCTCGAGCATGCTTTTTGTCCAGCCGTATGGGTTGGTCGGGGTTCCCTTCGGGCACTCCTCGGTGATCGGAATCTGTGCCGGATTGCCGTATACGGTTGCAGAAGAACTGAAGATGATGTTCTTTACGCCGTGGTTTCTCATCTCATCGCAGAGAATCAGGGTTCCGGTCATGTTGTTGTGATAATATTCAATCGGTTTATGTACGGACTCGCCGACTGCTTTTAAGCCTGCGAAATGGATGACAGCGTCAATTTTCTCGTTGTCGAAAATTTTCTTTACGCCTTCGCGGTCCAGCATATCGGTTTTGTAGAAGGTTACTTTCTTTCCGGTAATCTGTTCTACACGCTCGATGGCTTTCTCGCTTGCATTGTAAAGGTTGTCCATGACAACAACGTCATAGCCTGCGTTCAGCAGTTCCACACAGGTGTGGCTTCCAATATAGCCTGCACCGCCAGTAACTAAGATTTTCATTTTGGTATCCTCCATGTTTTCCTTCGCTGCTGCTTTTTTGCCGCAGCGGGTTAATTGAAGCATTTAGTTTATTCTACAACGTTTCCATGAATTTTGCAAATGCACTTCTGCCTTCCTCGGTGCACTTGTAAACGCCGGCATCCTCGAGTACGCCGACAAAGACTTTTCCGACTTCCTCTTTCAGGATATCCATCACATTTTCGCTGTTCAGCTCCGGATGGCGCGGCAGGAATTCGTCTACCCAGTCGGCATGTTTCTCCAGCTCTGCGACAGCGCGGACATCTTTTCCCTCTACGAGGCATTTGGAAAGCTCTTCCAGCTCATCTTTTAAGCGCGCCGGCAGAATCGCAAGTCCCATAACCTCAATAAGGCCGATGTTCTCTTTTTTGATGTGATGATACTGTGCATGCGGATGGTAAACACCGAGCGGGCATTCGTCCGTCGTGATGTTGTTGCGCAGTGCCAGATCGAGTTCGAACGTATCGCCCACTTTTCTTGCGATCGGCGTGATCGTGTTGTGCGGCTCTCCGTCAGTCTCGCCGAATACAAACGCATCCTCATCCGTGTAACCTCTCCAGCAGTTCAGGATATGCTCTGCCAGATCGATCAGCCGTTTCTCATCTTTGTGGCGGATCCGGATGACGGACAGCGGCCATTTGACAATGCCGGTTTCCACATCCTCGTATCCTTTGATGGTAAAATAGCGCTCGATCGGCGCTTTCGCCATTGCGAAGGTATAGTGGCCGCCTGATAATGATCGTGGCTTAAAATGGAGCCTCCCACGATCGGCAGATCCGCATTGGAACCGATGAAGTAGTGCGGAAACAGCTTGATAAAGTCAAACAGCTTCACAAAGGTCGCGCGCTCGATCTTCATCGGGTTATGCTGGAAATTGAACACGATGCAGTGCTCATTGTAATACACATATGGCGAGTACTGGAATCCCCACTCCGTCTGATTGATCGTCAGCGGAATGATGCGGTGGTTCTGGCGCGCCGGGTGGTTGACGCGTCCCGCATAGCCATATTCTCCTTGCAGAGCAGGCATTTCGGATAACCGCTCTGTTTTGCCAGTTTTGCAGCCGCGATCGCCTTCGGGTCCTTCTCCGGTTTGGAGAGGTTGATCGAGATATCGATATCGCCGTAGGCACTCGGTACGCTCCAGCGGATATCCTTTGCGATGCGGTATCTGCGGATGTAGTTGGAATCCTGGCTCAGTTTGTAGAAGTAATCGGTTGCCTCCTGCGGGCTCTTCGCATAGAGTTCCTCAAACTTCTTTACCACCTCTCCCGGGCGCGGCATCAGGCAGTCCATCAGTTTCGTATCGAACAGATCGCGGTAAACGACGCTGTTGTGTTCGAGAAGACCGCGCTTAGCTGCATCATCAAGCAGTTCATTTAAAGTCTCTTCCAGATCCGGGGTCTCCGGAATCTGCTCCGGCTCTTCGTAATCGGAAATCTGCATGACTTCCAGAAGCCGGTTTGTCGCATAGATTTTATCCAGTCCCGAAACAAGACCGGCATTTTCTCCATATTTTACCAGTTTTGCAATACTCTCGTTAATCACTGTAGCTTCCTCCCTGCTGCCGATCCAGCTTTTTTATTTCTTATTTTAATACGCCTGCGCCGTCTCCGATGTCTACGACATAGAAGTCTGCGGCATAGCCGATTTTTTCTTTGTAAGCTGCGCCTACTTTTGCGATGAAGTTGTCAATATCTTCTGTTTTTACGATGCTGACGGTGCATCCGCCGAAGCCTGCGCCTGTCATACGGGATCCGATGACACCCGGGCAGTTCCATGCTTCTTCCACAAGAGTATCCAGCTCGATGCCGGTTACCTCATAGTCATCACGCAGGGAAACGTGGGATGCGTTCATCAGCTCGCCGAATTTTGCGATGTCGTTTGCCTTTAAAGCTGCAACGGCCTGAACGGTTCTCTGGTTCTCGTAAACAGCATGTTTTGCACGTTTCTGGCGGACCGGATCTTTGATGGCATCTTTCACTGCCTCAAACTCTTCCTCGGTCAGCTCGCCAAGGCTCTTGATGTCTTTGACTTTCTGAATCTCAGCCAGAGCAGTCTCGCACTCGCTGCGGCGCTCGTTGTATTTGGAGTCGCCAAGGCCGCGTTTCTTGTTGCTGCAGGAGATGACAATTCTTGCGCCTTCCAGTTTAACCGGTGCGTACTCATATTTCAGATCGCTGGTGTCAAGGAAGATCGCACAGTCCTTTTTGCCCATGGCGATGGCGAACTGATCCATGATACCGCAGTTGACGCCGTTGTAGTTGTTCTCGGAGAACTGGCCGTACAGAGCGATGTCGATCATGGAGATGGTGTCGTAGCCGAACATGTCACGCAGCATTACGCCGGTTACGGTCTCAACGGATGCGGAAGAGGAAAGGCCGGAGCCGTTCGGAATGTTTCCGTAGAGCACGATATCGAAGCCCTGCTCTACCGGGAAGCCCTTCTGGCAAAATGCCCACATCATTCCCTTCGGATATGCGGTCCAGTTGCCTTCTTTGCCCATCTGAAATTCATCAAGGGAAGATTCTACACGCCGAGTTTTTCAAAGTTCATAGAGTAAAAACGAAGCTTTCTGTCCTCTCGTTTTCTTGCTGCCATGTAGGTTCCGATGGTCAGTGCACATGGAAATACGTGGCTCCGTTGTAATCGGTGTGCTCACCGATCAGGTTTACACGTCCAGGTGCGAAGTAGGTGCGGATGTCGCCCTCTCCCCCGAACAGTTTTGCAAAACAATCCAGTACCTGCTGTTTCATTTTGTTGTCTCCTTTTCTTTTTGGTGTGTTGTTTTCGTGGTTTCGTTTTGTGTGTTGTGTGTGTTGTGTGTTTTTTCTTATCTTCTTAAGTATCATTATAGTGAGCCATACGCCCATCTGCAACAACAATATTGGGGCAAGCGATAATTATATTGAGGTGATCTTCGATTTTTTCTTGTTTTTTTTCCCTTTTTGCCGCATACTTTACTTATCGTATGATTTTTAATGGATTTTATGGATTGGAGGTACGTTTCATGCAGATCCGCATGGATAAAGAAAACCGTGAGCTGAAGGCCCACGGCAGCTATGAATTTCCTGTCAACATCAGTTACGAACAGCTCTCCCGCTACGAGCGCGGCTCCTTTTCCTGGCACTGGCACCCGGAAATTGAGCTGACGTTTGTCCTCTCGGGGCAGATCGGATATCAGGTCAACGGCAAATCGTATGTCTTAAAAGAAGGGGACGGCATTTTCTGCAACACGAATGCGCTTCACAGCGGCCACATGATCGACGGGATGGACTGCGTCTATATTTCAACCACGTTCGCCCCGCGCTTTCTCTATGGTTTTTCAAACAGTGTGATCCAGACGCGCTACGTCGAACCGGTGCTGACGGATATGCAGCTCGCCTCCATCGTCTTTTCGCCGGAGATCGACTGGCAGAACCAGGTACTTGCCTGTATGCACCGCATCTACGACCTCTCGCTTTCACAGCCGTCCGCGTTTGAGATGGAAATCCAGGAGCTTCTGCTGTCGATCTGGATTGAGATTTACCGCCACGCATCGTTTTCCGGTGAATCCCAGAACACGGCGGCAGCGCGTGATGTTGAGCGGCTCCGCATTCTGCTCGACTACATCCACCGCCATTATATGGAGCATCTGACGCTCGAGGATCTCGCCGCACAGATCCACATCTGCCGCAGTGAATGCTGCCGTTTTTTCAAGAAATGCATGAACGAATCCCTGTTTGACTATCTTCTCGATTACCGTATTGAAAAAAGCCTGCCGCTCCTTCTCGAGCGCCAGGCCAGTATCACTTCCGTAGCGGAACAGACCGGATTTTCCAGTCCTGCCTATTTTTCTAAAATTTTCCGGCAGCAGATGGGCTGCTCGCCGAGCGAATACCGGAACCGCGCGGATCACACGTAACGTTCAGCGCTGTACCGAGATTTCATTTCCTGCTGCCCGGCTTTTGATCCGCTCTCACAATCCACCCTCTCCCAAAACGAATGGATTACCTCCGGGAGGCTGCTGCGCTGCACAATCCGGCAGTCCTCCCACTCTCTTGGGAACAGCTCGCGGTACTCCCGGTTTCGGAACCGCTCGTCGAGCAACAGAATCACACCCGTGTCCTCCGTCGTACGGATCACGCGCCCTGCCGCCTGCAATACTTTATTCATGCCGGGATAGCGGTACGCGTAGTCGAAACCGTTCTCTCCGCTGCGGTCGAAATATTGCTTTAAAAGTTCTCTCTCCGGCCCCACCTGCGGGATTCCGGCTCCCACAACGGCCGCGCCGATCAGCTTCTCCCCGTCCAGATCAATTCCCTCCGAGAAAATGCCTCCCATGATACAGAATCCCACCAGCGTTTTCTCGTTGTCTTTCGCAAACGCTTCCAGAAACTCTTCTCTCTCCTGCTCCCGCATCGCCGACTCCTGGATCAGGCAGGTCACGTTTTCATCTGCATACAGTTCCTCATAGACCGCATAGACATCCTGCATCAGGCGGTATGACGGGAAGAACGCCATATAGTTGCCCTTCCGGCTCTGGATCATCTCGTTCAGATAAGCGGCGATCTTCTCAAACTCTGCGCGGTTTCTCCGCTGATACTTCGTGCTGACCTCGCTTCCGATCGCCAGACACCGCTTCGTGGGATCAAACGGGGACTCCACGTAAATCGCGTAATCGTCCGTATTCGTGCTGAACATCTTCTTATAATACTGCACCGGCAGCAGCGTCGCGGAAAAGAAGACGGCCGACCGCCCCTGGTTGATACACTGCTGCAGATTCTCCGCCGGGTTGACGCAGAACAGGCGCAGTGCAAAATCGCCGTTATCGAGATAACTCGTGTAGATCAGATAATTTTCATCCACTAAATTGTAAATCTCGGAAAAATTTCGCAAGTTAAAGTAAAATTCCAGAACCTGCTTCCGGATTTCGCTTGTCTTATGCGCTTCCAGCCAGCCTGCCAGTTCTTCCAGCAGCTGATTGACCATCATAAGAAACGTCGATACGCTTTCCAGCTCCGTGCAGGAATCGCACTCTCTTTTGTAGACGAGCATCTGGTGATTGCAGCGATTCAGCGCCTTCTCGAGCTTTTTGCCCGGTGCATACGGGCGGAGGAGCTGGCGGACCTTTAAAATCTCCTCTTTGACGAGCGTGGCACTGAACATATCGCGGCCCCGCTCGACCAGGTTATGCGCCTCGTCGATCAGAAAGATGTAGTCACCCTTCGTTCCTTCTGCGAAAAAGCGTTTTAATTTCGAGGTCGGATCAAACGCATAGTTGTAATCGCAGATCACGCCGTCCACCCACGAAGCCACATCAAACTGGAACTCGTGCGGGCAGACGTTCCATTTTTCCGCCTGGCGTAGGACTTCCTCTCTTGTGTAGGAATCGCATTCCGTCAGCATCTCGTACACCGCCGCGTTGATCCGGTCAAAATGACCTTTCGCGCGCGGGCAGTGGATCGGATCGCATTCGGGCTCATCGAGGATGCACATTTTTTCTTTTGCGGTCAGCGTGATTGCTTTGAACTGCAGTCCCTTCTCTTTTAGAATGGAGACCGCCTCCTCTGCCACGGTACGGGTGATGGTTTTCGCAGTCAGATAAAAAAGACGGTCGCCGCAGCCCTCTCCGATCGCGCGGATGGCCGGAAAGACCGTGGACATTGTTTTTCCGATGCCGGTCGGCGCCTGGACGAAGAGTTCTTTTTTCCGCAGAATGGTACGGTAGACGCCGCTCACCAGTTCCCGCTGGCCTTTCCGGTACGGGAAGGGGAATTCGAGGTGCTGCATTGAGGCATCTCGCGCTTTCTGCCACTGGTACTGGAATTCCGCCCAGATAAACCAGGCGTCGAGTAGCTCATCGAACCACTGCTCCAGTTCCGGGAGCTTGTACGTCTGCAGAAAATGGCGGATGCGCCAGTTAGAATGCTCCGGCTTTACCTCTTCTTTGGTGAGCGGGCGCAGAAGGCCTTCCTCCTCGGAGGAGAGCAGGGTGTACGTCATCAGCACGCCCATCTCCTCTTTGCGGTTCTGAAGGCCGTAGATGTAAGCGTAGCACTTCGCCTGTGCCAGATGTACCGGAACCGGCTCTTCCATCGTTTCGAGGTCACGGTACGTTCCCTTGATCTCCTCGATCACGGTCGTGGTTCCGTCCTCGTACATGCCGTCTGCTCTTCCCTCGACGCGCAGAATGAAATGCTCATATTCTTTTTCGTGAACCAGCGGAACCTCCGCACGGTAATCGGCGCCCCGTTTTTTCTGAATCTGCTGATGCACCCGCGTTCCCGCCTGCATGGCATCGCGCTCGCCAAAACCTCCCGACGAGTTGTCCAGATCCCCGCTGCGCAGAATAAACTCCACCAGATTCCGCACGGAAATCCGGATCTCTTTCTTCTTCTCTTCCACTAGCCCGCTCCTTTTCTAACCAGACTATTCAGAGCCCCATCTCATTCCGCTGCGCTGCATCTCGATGTGGCTTCTCGCCATATGAAATTCCAGAAAAGAACGCTCATTCATGCAAGCATGATTCGTGTCCTTTTCTGGAATTTCGCATGGCTCTGAATAGTTATCATTATACAGAAAAAAGGAGACTGCCGCAACAGTCTCCTTTTTTCTCTCTGAAGTTATGTGTCTCGTGTGATTAGTTTTTCTTCAGAAAGTCCCCTGCGCAAATTCTGTCTCTACTCTCGCTGGCGGCGCAGGCTGAATTTTTTTCGTTTCCCTTAATAAAATTTATGCTACAGCAAATTTCTGCAGGGTTTTATTGAATGCCGGGCTGTCACCATAGCAGTGTACGGTGAGATCACGGTTCAGATCCATGCTGAGGATGCAAGAATGGATTTTGCATCAATAATAACGCGGTTGTAAAAAATGTCAATATCAAAATCACATTTGGAAGCTGCTTTTACAAACTCCTCTACTTCCTCAGTTCCATTGAGTCTTACTACGCAGTGTGACATACGATTCACCTCTTTCTTAATCAATAGCTGTTTGTTTTCCTATCGTTGAGGTAGATTATGCACTTTTTCTCTTTAAATGTCAATATTGAATTTATTTCCTTGTTTTTGCCATATTATGCATGTTTTTTATGCAAGTTTTTCTCATTAACCCTTCATATTTGTCGCTTTTTGTCTCATTTGCGCAGTCGTGTGTAACCGGTTACACAAAATCCGTTTAAAATAAAATAGTTTTTGCCAAAAGAAACGTAAAAATCTTGTCAAAAAAACCCGCTTTTCCTTGTAAAATCAAGGAAAAACGAGTTTTCATGCCATTACTTGCTTCTATATTTAATGATTAGATGTTGATCTTTGCAATATCGGTGTTATCCACTTCTGCAAATCTTCCTTCGTCCACCAGCTCGGCAAACTCCGGATGAATCGGCATTTTGCCGAGAACCGGCACGCCGATCTCGCTGCGATCTCATCGATGTGGCTTTCGCCGAAAATGGACAGCTTTTTGCCGCAGTCCGGACATACGAGGTAGCTGTAGTTCTCTACGATACCGAGCACCGGAACGCTCATCATCTGTGCCATCTTGTAGGCTTTCATGACGATCATGCGCACCAGATCCTGCGGGGAAGATACGATCACTACGCCGTCTACCGGAAGAGACTGGAAAACGGTCAGCGGAACATCACCGGTTCCTGGCGGCATATCGACGAAGAGATAGTCCAGGTCGCCCCAGATGACGTCGGTCCAGAACTGTTTTACGGTTCCTGCGATGACAGGTCCTCTCCAGATGACCGGCTCTTCCTCGCCCGGAAGCAGGAGGTTGATGGACATTACCTTTACGCCGTTTGCTGCAACTGCCGGGTAAACGCCCTTGTCATCTACGTTTGCAGGTCCTTTCAGGCCATACATTTTCGGGATGGACGGTCCTGTGATATCGGCATCGAGGATACCAACCTTGTAGCCCTCTTTTGCTTTCTGGTTTGCCAGAGATGCGGTTACCATGATTTACCAACACCGCCCTTGCCGCTGACAACGCCAATGACATGTTTGATCGAAGAATCGGCATTCAGATCAATATGAAAATCCGGTTTGCCCTGTCCTGCTTTGCTTGGACATCCTTCGCAGCTTTCTTTGGAACAGCTCGAATTGCTGCATTCTTTTGCCATGTTTCTTTCCTCTTTTCTTGTTTTTCTTGCTTATTTGACAAAGCGGTCGATCGCCTTATTCAGCTCCTGAATCGCTTTTGTGTCCCCATGCTCGACTGCATCGACGATGCAATGTTCAATGTGATCCTCCAGGATAATTTTTCCTGTGTTGTTGATGGCCGCCTTCACGGCAGACAGCTGGATCAGAACCTCAGTGCAGTCCCGGCCTTCCTCTACCATCCGCTTGATCGACTCCATGTGTCCGATCGCGCGGGAGAGGCGGTTTAAGACTGCTTTTGTATTTGTATGATGGTGCCCGTGGGCGTGATCGTGGGAATGCTCGATCACGGTGCCGTCTTCCAGCACATGCACATGCGTGTGTTTTTCTTCACTCATCGTTTTTTTCTCCGCTTTTCTGATATTTTCTGCGCGATTCAGATTTCTGTAAACGTAAACCGCTGGCGGATGCCGGAGGTCTCAATGTCAAAGACCAGAGATCCGTCCGCTTCCACCGTTTTTTCATATTTTAAGTTTTTGTCCGGAAATTTCTGACGGATATACGCCTCCGGGTCATCCGTCTCGATCTCGTCGAAAAAGACGTCCCGCATCTGATTATTGGCACACTCATTAAAAATCTCCCAGACGGTCTCGTACTCTTTTTTCATCCTGTCACTCTCCGTTTCGTAAGACTTCTCCGCACTGGCTCCACTCGCCAAGCAGCCGCTCCACAGACCATGCGGCGTTCGCGGGACTCGTCGACGGAAGACGAACCGCTTCCCGTCCCAGCTGCTTCTCCTGGTACTTCCGGTAATACTTCCACGCGGTCGCCCCGTTGCAGTAAATCTGCCGGATATCGGCGCATTCCAGAATGTCCTGCAGCGGATTCGGCACAACATCGCGGATGCTCGCATCGCTCGAGCCTGTGATGACGCAGGACGCGATCACATCCCAGACAGCGATATGATTCCGGAGCAGAAATGCCTTCTTCTCTTCCACGGTCTGCGGCACCTCTTCCCCGCACACGGCTGCCGTCACTTTCCAGAAACGGTTCTGCGGATGGCCGTAAAAAAATCCGGTCTCCCTGGATTTTACGGACGGAAAACTGCCGAGAATCAGAATCCGGGAATCGGCGCGGTAAACCGGCGGAATCGGATGCACCACCGGGTGCTCATTTTTGTTCTCGTCAGGTCGGCTCATCTTCATCAAACTCCACTACCGTATAGAATCCTCTCGGTGTCTCTTTTACTTCTTTTACGATTCCCTTCCGGGACTGCAGCCTCTCATACGCCTGATAATTCCTGCTCATGGCCACTGCCGGGTAATCGTATAATAATAGGAGGTAGGCAGTGCGCTTTCTGTCACGTTGACTTCCTGGCCTTCCTCGAGAAGTCCCTGTCGCTCCATTTTAAATTCCATCTGCCGCATATTCCTCATCCTCCTTTTTGCAGCGGGCAAAAGATACGCCCATGGGGTATTTTATCACACTTTTCCGAAAAAGAACAGGGGTTTTCGACAGAAAAAGGGCGGTACCGCCCTCTTCCTGCTTATTTTTTATTCTTCAGAAAGTGCTACTCTCTCTTTGATGATACATGTGCGAAAAAAAGAAAGAATCCGGCCGCCCAGAGACCGGATTCTTTCTTCTTATATAAATATAAAACGCATTTCTTTTTAGTGATGGAACAGACGGATTCCTGTAAATGCCATCGCCATGTTGTACTTGTTGCAGCACTCGATGACAGCGTCATCACGAACCGATCCGCCCGGCTCTGCGATGTACTGGACGCCGCTCTTGTGTGCGCGCTCGATGTTGTCGCTGAACGGGAAGAAGGCATCGGAACCTAAGGTTACGCCCTTCATCTGGTCGAGCCATGCACGTTTCTCTTCTCTTGTGAAGACTTCCGGTTTTACTTTGAAGATCTTCTCCCATGCGCCGTCTGCGAGAACATCCATGTACTCCTCGCCGATGTAAACGTCGATCGCATTGTCACGGTCTGCGCGGCGGATGCCGTCTACGAACTGCAGATCCAGCACCTTCGGGCACTGACGCAGGAACAGTTGTCGGCTTTCTGTCCGGCAAGACGGGTGCAGTGCACACGGGACTGCTGGCCTGCGCCGACACCGATGGCCTGACCGTCTTTGACGAAGCATACGGAGTTGGACTGGGTATATTTTAAGGTAATCAGTGCAATCTTCAGATCGCGTTTTGCTGCTTCCGGAATCTCTTTGTTCTCGGTTACCACGTTGGAGAGCAGCTCATCGTCGATCGGCAGCTCCTGGCGGCCCTGCTCAAAGGTAATGCCGAAGACCTGTTTGTGCTCGAGCGGAGCCGGACGGTAATTCTCGTCGATTTTGATGACGCAGTAGTTACCTTTTTTCTTTGCTTTCAAGATTTCCAGTGCTTCATCGGTAAATCCCGGAGCGATGACACCGTCAGAAACCTCACGTTTGATCAGAGATGCGGTGTCTTTGTCGCAGACATCAGAAAGTGCGATAAAGTCGCCGAAAGAAGACATACGGTCTGCGCCTCTGGCTCTTGCATAAGCGCATGCTAACGGAGAAAGCTCTCCCATATCGTCTACCCAGTAAATTTTACGCAGGGTCTCGTCCAGCGGAAGACCTACGGCTGCACCTGCCGGGGAAACGTGCTTGAAGGAAGTTGCTGCCGGAAGACCGGTGGCTGCTTTCAGCTCACGTACCAGCTGCCAGCCATTGAAGGCATCCAGAAAATTGATATAGCCCGGACGGCCGCTTAATACTTCGATCGGAAGATCTCTGTCATCATCCATGTAAATTCTGGAAGGTTTCTGGTTCGGGTTGCATCCGTATTTTAACGCTAATTCTTTCATGATTTTCTCCTTTCGCAAAACACTCGATTTCTTATTTATTTTTATTCACGATTCTTGTCTCATACTTGCCGGTTGCAATGTCGATATAGCGTGTGAAGAGGGACACCTTGTTGTCCTCGTTTAAGCTGCTCCAGAGCAGTTCGGTGAAGGCATCGATGTCATCCGGAATCTCGACCAGTTTTGGCTCACCCTCAAAGCTTGGCAGCGGATTGCCGTCGTGCATGTAGGTGTGGATGAAATGGCCTTCCCCTGCTACACAGTTATCATAGGAGAAGGTGTAGCGGTTGCACTGGGAAGGATCGCCGTTATTGCTCTTTAAGATCGACATCTGGTAGCCGTACGTTCCGTTCTCTACGTGCATCACACCGGAAATACGAGGAGTGTAGTTCGGTGCATCCGGCTCAAACTCTCTGCTTCTAAGGGATACCTCAAACGTTTTTCCCTGCTCCAGTCCTTCGTATACGGTATCGGTCTGGTCTCCGTTTGTTACGATCGTATCATTTCCCAGAACGCGTACCGGTGCGTAGATGATCAGGCTCGGATCTTCCAGCTTCGACGGATCAAACGCCTGTGTGCGGATTCCCTCACCCTCCTCAACAAAGACACGGTTACGGCTGTTCTGGCTTCTGCCCATAATAAAGTATCCGGCAACGGCTTTTGTGCCGTCTTTGGATCTGCCGATCACAATTCCTCTTCCTGGATATGCATTTCCTTTTAATTCCTGTTCCAGTGATACTTTTTTCATCTTCTGATCTCCTTTTCAAGGTGGCTGGAATGGGATTTTCTGTTTTTGGATAAAAAAACAGACCCACTCCCCCAAGCATTCTTCTGCCCAGACGGTCGGCCTCTTCTCACGCTATACTCCCTGTGGTCATTTCCACTTCCGTCAGTCGTATAACTGCCTTTACCTTAACATGGAAAATCCCGCCTGTCAAGGGACACGGCGGGATTTTTTTTAAATGAAATTTTCAGAATGCACGAAGACAGCTCCGGTAAACGCCCCGGTGGATTCTGCAAATGTGCGGGTAAACGTCAACTTAGAACCCCTCTCTGTGACGCTCTTTTCGCAGTTCATAGCGGCGTTTTCCGCCCTCCCACTCAGCTTCCTGCTCCGGAGATTCCAGAATCAGCCCCGGAACGGGAAGTGCGCGGCCGTTCTCGTCGATGGCCACCATCACCACGTAGGCACGGTTGATCATTTTCCGAATGCCGGTCGCAAGCTCTTCCACGTACGTGTCGACGCGCACCTCCATTGAGGTGCGTCCGACATACGTCATTCTTCCGACCAGCACGACGGTGTCGTTCAGAAAAGCAGGATGCTTGAAGTTCAGATTGTCGATGCACGCGGTGGTGATTTCGTGGCCGCAGTGGCGGCGTCCCACCAGACCGGCAAGCTCATCGATCCACGCGACCAGCTGGCCGCCGAACAGACGGCCATAGCCGTTGATATGGCGGTGCATCAGAAGATACGACTGCTCTGTCTTCAGAATCTTTTACGCGTTTTCTTTGCCATTTCTTCCATTTTACCAATACGCTCCTTTTCACATCCTGTTTTTTGTATCTTTATACGTTCGCAAGCGCCTGATCAAGGTCTGCAATGATATCGTTCACATCCTCGATGCCGACTGACAGACGGATCAGATCCGGCAGAACACCGGCTTCGATGAGCTGCTGATCGTTCAGCTGGCGATGGGTATGGCTTGCCGGGTGCAGAACGCAGCTTCTTGCATCGGCAACGTGTGTTACAATTGCTACCATTTTCAGGCCGTTCGTGAAGCGCATCGCGCCGTCTCTTCCGCCCTTTGGTCCGAAGCAGAGAACGCCGCAGGTTCCGTTCGGCATGTATTTTTCTGCCAGCGCATGGTATTTGCTGTCTGCAAGGCCTGCGTACTCAACCCATGCTACCTTCGGGTGGTTTTTCAGGAACTCTGCCACTTTCTCGGCATTTCTGCAGTGACGCTCCACGCGCAGGTGCAGGGTCTCCAGACCGACATTCGTCAGGAATGCATTCTGCGGGGACTGGCACGCTCCCATATCACGCATCAGCTGTGCGGTTGCTTTTGTGATATACGCTTTTTTACCGAATTTCTGCGTATAAATCACGCCGTGGTACGATTCGTCCGGTGTAGTAAGGCCCGGGAATTTGTCTGCATGCGCATCCCAGTCGAAGTTTCCGGAATCGACAATCGCTCCGCCGAGCGCCATTGCATGGCCGTCCATGTATTTTGTGGTGGAATGGGTGACAATATCTACACCGAACTCGAACGGACGGCAGTTGATCGGGGTTGCAAAGGTGTTGTCGCAGATCATCGGAACGCCGTGCTCATGTGCAAGTTTAACAAACTTGTCAATGTCAAGTACAACACCTGCCGGGTTGGAAATCGTCTCGGCAAAGACAGCTTTGGTGTTCGGCTGGAATGCTTTTTCCAGCTCATCTGCCGGCGCATCCTGGTCCACGAGGGTAGTCTCGATGCCGAATCGTTTTAAGGTAACGGCGAGCAGGTTGGAGGTTCCTCCATAAACCTTTGCCGCGCAGACAACGTGGTCGCCTGCCTCACAGATGTTGGTAACAGCAAGCATCGTTGCCGCCTGGCCGGAAGATGTGAGCATGGCTGCCACGCCGCCCTCCAGATCGCAGATTTTCTGTGCTACGACGTCGTTCGTCGGGTTCTGCAGACGGGAATAGAAATATCCCTCTTCCTCCAGATCGAACAGTTTTCCCATTTCCTCGCTGGTTGCATATTTGAATGTTGTGCTCTGGTAAATCGGAAGTACACGCGGCTCACCGTTTTTCGGCTGCCATCCTCCTGTACACAGATTGTGTCCTGGCTGTATCCCATAATTTTTCTCCCTTCTGTAAGTGAAACCGGTCCACCGGGCCGATTTCTGCTGTGCTCAGCGCCATAATAATACCCCCACCCGGGATGCCCGGGCGAGGGTATCGCTTTTTCCTATTATAACTCTGTTTGTTCTTTCCTGCAACTATATGCGCACAGATTTAGGAGAGATATTCATCCACATATTTCTGGATATTGGAAGCATTCACAATCTTCTGCGCCTGGCCGTCCTCCACAACGAGAAGAGTCGGTGCCTGCATGATGCCGTACTGTGCGGCAAGATCCGGGTGACGCTCTGCGTCGATCACCTCATACTGCTCCTCGGCGAGCATTTCTTTTGCCATTTTGCAGTTCGGGCAGGTGCTTGTCGTGAACAGGTACATGCCGTCTTCCTCGATTTTATCTGCTGCTGCAGCGGCTTTCGGCTCTTCTTTTCCAGCGGCCTGCTCTGCCAGTTTCTCTGCTGCGCCGTACGATTTCATTTTCTGCTCCGGCGATTTGGAGTGGATGATATCATATACAGTTCTGTTCTTGTACTCCTGGCGTTTTCCGTCGTTCCAGTTCTTGACCGGACGGTAATATCCCGTGATACGGCTGTAAACCTCTGCCTCTTTTCCGCAGATCGGACATGTAAAGTGCTCGCCGGCGAGATAGCCGTCGTTCGCACAAACAGAATACGTCGGGGACAGCGTGTAGTACGGCAGTTTGTAGTTCTCTGCAATCTTCCGCACAAGGGAAGCTGCTGCTTTCCAATCCGGCAGTTTTTCGCCAAGGAACGCATGGAAGACAGTTCCCGAGGTGTACAGCGTCTGCAGATCATCCTGAATATCAAGCGCAGAGAAAATATCCTCGGTATAGTCCACCGGCAGATGGGAGCTGTTGGTGTAGTACGGGGTATCTCCCTCATGGCCTGCGGTCTTGATATCCGGCCATTTTGCACGGTCGTGTTTTGCCAGACGGTATGCGGTCGACTCCGCCGGAGTTGCCTCAAGGTTGTACAGATCGCCGTACTCCTCCTGGTAATCAGAAAGACGCTCTCTCATATGGTTCAGAACTTCTTTCGTAAACTGCTGTGTCTTCGGATCCTCCAGACCCTTTCCGAGCCATGCGGCATTTAAGCCGGCCTCGTTCATACCGATCAGACCGATGGTTGAGAAGTGGTTCTCAAACGTTCCAAGGTACCGTTTCGTATATGGATACAGTCCCTCATCCAGGAGACGGGTAATGACCTCACGTTTCGTCTTTAACGAACGTGCGGCAATATCCATCATATGATCGAGACGGCGGTAGAACTCTTTCTCATCTTTGGACTGATATGCGATACGCGGCATATTGATGGTGACAACGCCGACCGATCCGGTGCTCTCGCCGGAACCGAAGAATCCGCCGGTTTTCTTTCGAAGCTCACGCAGATCCAGGCGGAGACGGCAGCACATGGAGCGCACGTCGCTTGGTTTCATATCGCTGTTGATGTAGTTGGAGAAGTACGGGGTACCGTATTTTGCAGTCATTTCGAACAGCAGACGGTTATTCTCCGTATCGGACCAGTCAAAATCGGATGTGATGGAGTAGGTCGGGATCGGGTACTGGAAGCCTCTTCCGTTGGCATCTCCCTCGATCATCGTCTCGATGAACGCTTTGTTGACCATATCCATCTCTTTTTTACAGTCTTTGTACTTGAAGTCCATCTCCTTACCGCCGACGATCGCCGGAAGCTCCGCGAGGTCATCCGGTACGGTCCAGTCGAGTGTGATGTTGGAGAACGGTGCCTGGCTTCCCCAGCGGCTCGGTGTGTTGACGCCGTAGATAAACGCCTCGATGCACTTCTTCACTTCGCCGTAGCTTAAGTTGTCCACTTTGACGAACGGCGCCAGATACGTATCAAATGAAGAAAATGCCTGCGCACCTGCCCACTCGTTCTGCATAATGCCGAGGAAGTTGACCATCTGGTTGCACAGAACCGAAAGATGTCTTGCCGGAGAAGAAGTAATCTTTCCGTTGATGCCGCCAAGTCCTTCTTTGATGAGCTGTTTTAACGACCATCCTGCACAGTAGCCGGTCAGCATCGACAGGTCGTGGATGTGAATATCCGCGTTGCGGTGTGCCTCGGCGATCTCGTCATCATAAATCTCTGATAACCAGTAGTTGCTGTGATCGCGCCGGAATTGCTTAAGATCAGACCGCCGACAGAATACGTTACGGTCGAATTCTCTTTGACACGCCAGTCCTCTACTTTTACGTAGCTGTCCACGATCTCTTTGTAGTCTACGATCGTCGATTTCATGTTGCGGATTTTTTCCCTCTGCTTGCGGTACAGAATGTAGCTTTTGCCACTTCTGCGTAGCCGCACTGGATCAGCACGTTCTCCACGCTGTCCTGAATTGCCTCCACTGAAATTTTTCCGTCTTTAATCTTGGACTGAAAGTCCGCTGTTACGCGCAGTGCCAGCATCTGAAGCATGTCATCACTGAACTGCATATCTTTTGCACCGAATGCCTTTCCAATCGCATCGGTAATCTTTTTCATCTGGAACTCTGCAATCGTTCCGTCTCGTTTTTCTACCTGAAACATCGAATCCCTCCTGTTATTCAACCGTTTCTGCAAGGCTTGTTCTCTTCCGCTCTTTGCAGTGCCTGAACCATATGATAGCAGAGCCTGTTTCTCACGTCAATAGTAAAAAGTACCATATCTAGTGTCTGATTTTTTAACATTACTAGATATGGTACTTTCACTTGTGCTCTTTCACTTCCATTTTCCGGCTCTGTACGGCTCTTAACGCAAGGTAGATCCGTTTGTAAGCCCGCAAGTCATACTTCTATACCCTTGGGTAGATATCCTTCGGTACATAGGCTTTTACGCGGATGCCCTCCGGCAGATATTCCTCTTCAAGCAGAATTCCGTACCCGCGGATCAGCGAAATCGTTCCCGCTTTGTCATACGGATAGAGCCGCTCAATATAAATTTTGCCTTCCATCATCCAGGAGGAAAGTAAATTTTTCAGGTCTTCGAGTCCCTGTCCCGTCTTCGCAGAAACGGCAAGGCTCGCATCTGCCCGAAAATCCTTTACAACAACCGGATCGAAAAGCTTGTCCTGCTTATTCAGCAGGGTGACAATTTTTTTGTCCTCAACTTTCAGTTCCCGCAGTGTGTCATATACCACCTGCATCTGCAGCTCCATCTGCGGATTTGACGTATCCACAACGTGGAGAATATAGTCGGCATACCGTGCTTCCTCCAGCGTACTGCGGAATGCATCGATCAGATGATGTGGCAGCTTATTGATAAATCCAACCGTATCGGTCAGCAGGATTTCCTGTCCATCCGGAAGGGTCAGTGACCGCGTCGTCGTATCCAGCGTGGAAAACAGCATTGCATCTGCCAGAATTTCCGATCCTGTCAGTGCATTTAAAAGACTGCTCTTTCCCGCTGACGTATAGCCTACGAGCGCGCTACCGGGATTTTGGAACGTTTTCTGCCTTCACGAAGGAGCTCTCTGTGCTGGCGTACTTCCTCAAGCTCACGTTTTAACTGCGTAATACGCGTGCGGATCAGGCGCCGGTCGGTTTCCAGCTTTTTCTCTCCCGGTCCTCTCGTACCGATTCCGCCGCCGAGACGGGAAAGCGATGTGCCAAGCCGGAAAGTCGGGACGCACGGTACTTTAACTGGGCCAGCTCAACCTGGATTTTACCCTCGCTGCTCACGGCGCGCGCCGCAAAGATATCCAGGATCAAAAGCGTACGGTCCATGATCTTGCATTCCAGTGCTTCCTCCAGCCCTTTTAACTGGATCGAGGAGAGCTCATCGTCGCAGATGATGCCCGTCGCATCGCAGGCGCGCACCAGAATTTTCAATTCCTCTAATTTTCCTTTTCCGATGTACGTTCCCGGATGAATGGCCTCCCGCACCTGCACCAGGCGGCCTCCACCTTCGCACCGGCGGTGCTGGCCAGTTCCGCCAGCTCGTCGAGCGATTCTTCTGCGTTTGCGCCGCCGTTTTCCTGTACGCCGACCAGAATCACGCGCTCCTGTTCTTCTCTTAAATCAAACAATCCAACTTCCTCCGTCTGTTATCGGTTCTGGAGAAACGTATTTTCCCGCTGCGCCGCGGTGTTTTCCGGGTATGCTGCCAGAAAATCCGCCATCAGCGACTTCGCGGTATCAAAATCCGCCCGTTTTTCATAGGATACAATCTGGTTGAACAGCAGATTTTCCCGGTCGGAATCCTCTGCCGTTTTGAGTCCTTCCTCGATATACGAGAGTGCACTGTCCGTGTCGTTTTCCGCAAGTGCGCAGAGCGCCAGCCCGTTGTTTGCTGCCGCCGCAAAGCCATCTGTCGAAAGATACGAAGAAAACAGTGCTTTCGCCTCGTCGTTCTGACCATTGGAAAGGTAAACCTCGCCGAGCATTTCCATCGCCGCGCTGCTGCCGTCCTTCATTGCCTTCGAGAACGCTTTGACCGCCTCGTCCTGCTCCTCCAGATAGTAGTATGCGCAGCCGATGTTATAATAATCCTCGGTCGTTTTCGGCTCAATCTTCACTGCCGCTTCGAGGTAACGGTCTCCGTCCGCCTTCATGCTGCTCTCCTGATACAGCTCGTAAATGTCAAGGCAGAGCTGATAGCTCTCCTTCGTCTCCACTGCCGCATCAAAATCCACCTTCGCCTGCTCGTAATTCTTCTGCAGGAAGTACGCGCGTCCCCTAAGGAACAGCGCATCGGCATCGGCCTTTTCTTCCTGAATATTGGTGCAGATCTCAATGGCTCCATCCAGATCTCCGGCCTGTACGCAGGTTTCCGCCTCGTAATACATGACATCGCGCGAAAACTCCGCGTCTTTGTGCTTCATGCTCGAAAGACTGCTCTTGAAAGCCTCTTTTGCCTTGTCATACTCCTGGCTTTTCAGATAAGCGATGCCGAGCGACCGGTAGCTCTCCGCCAGTCGGTCGCCTGCCTTTACGGCTCCCTCCAGCATCGCAATCGACGTTACGTAGTCCTTCTGTTCGAGCGCCTCGATGCCCTTTTTATAAAGCTTTGAATTTTTATTTTCACAGCCGCCAAGCACCATTGCCGCCGCCAGAAAAAAGATTACCAGTCTTTTTTTCATTCTGTCACAAGTCCTTCTTTATGCATCACAGAAACAACCTGGTCTACGTATTTTGCACACGTTGCGTCGTCCGGTGCTTCCACCATGACACGGATCACCGGCTCGGTGCCGCTCTCTCTTACGAGGATGCGTCCGTCATCGCCCAGGGCCTCTGCTACGTCTTCTACTGCTTTCTGTACTGCCGGGTTGGCCTTTGCAGCTGCTTTGTTTGCCACGCGGACATTCTTTAAGAGCTGCGGGTAAATCACTACCTCGGCTGTCAGGGTGCTGAGCGGGAGTTTCTTATCTATCAGCACTTCCATCACCATCAGGGAGGTCAGGATTCCGTCACCGGTCGTCGCGTGCTTGCTGAAAATGATGTGGCCGGACTGCTCTCCGCCGAGAGAATAGCCGTTTGCCATCATGTTCTCGCACACGTATTTGTCGCCGACTGCCGTCTTCTCATACCGGATACCGGCGCGGTCACACGCTTTGTAAAGACCGAGGTTTGACATGATCGTGGTCACGATCGTATCTCCGTTTAACTGGCCTTTTTCTTTTAAGTATTTACCGCAGACGTACATGATCAGGTCTCCGTCTACCACATTTCCCAGGTCATCGACAGCGATGCAGCGGTCTGCGTCTCCGTCGTAGGCAAATCCGACATCGAGGTGTTTCTCTCTTACGTATTTCTGAAGCTCTTCGATGTGGGTGGAACCACAGCCGCGGTTGATGTTTGTTCCGTCCGGCTCGTTGTGGATCACATATGTCTTGGCGCCGATGGCATCAAACACGCTCTTGGCTACGGAAGAGGCACTTCCGTTGGAGCAGTCGAGTCCGACTCTCATGTTTTTAAAGGATTTTGTCGGAATCGAGATCAGGTGTCCAATGTAGCGGTTCCTTCCGGCTGCAAAATCCACGGTGCGTCCGATGTCTTCTCTCGTTGCGAACGGGATCTTCGGTGTTCCGTCGTCGATGTAGGCTTCGATCTGCGCTTCGATGTCGGCTTCCAGTTTCTGTCCCAGGCCGTTGATGACTTTGATTCCATTGTCATAGAACGGGTTGTGGCTGGCGGAGATCATAATTCCGCAGTCAAAGTTTTCGGTACGGACAACATAGGAAACGCTCGGTGTGGTCGTTACGTGCAGCAGATAAGCGTCTGCTCCCGATGCGGTCAGTCCTGCTACCAGCGAATATTCGAACATGTAGCTGGAGCGTCTGGTGTCTTTTCCAATGACGATCTGTGCTTTGTGGTCTTTTCCGAAATACCATCCGAGGAATCTTCCCACTTTATATGCATGCTCAACCGTCAGATCAATGTTTGCTTCTCCGCGAAATCCATCTGTTCCAAAATATTTACCCATGGTATGCTCCTTTCCCCTTTCGGCAGAAAGCGTGTCTGAAATTTTTTGCAATCATTCAAACACGCTTTTTCTGGTTATTCACTCAAATAACAAAATATCGTAATTAGTCGTACAGCTTCTCGCTGTATACGCCGTCCGCAATCAGTTTGCGGAATGCTTCTGTTACGGAAGCTTTGTCTTCCTGATACGTTACGCCGAACCACTCTGCGTCGGTCGGAAGAACTTTTACTTCTGCTTTTCCTGCGTGCAGCAGCTCGTCGATGTAGATCGGAAGGAGGTACTCGCCTTTTACATCTCCCTCTTTCTGTGCAGAAAGGAATTCAACAAAGCCTTTCTCCAGAAGATCAATGAACTCCGGCTGCAGTCCCCACATGTTCATGGAAACAAGGGAGTTTTTGTCGATCGGATCAACCGTTCCGTCTTCTTTTTCAACGCCTGCGCCCTCTGCGGTCTTTACGATGTTTTTCGTCTCGTTGACACCGGTCAGGTTTCCGTTTTCATCAACGACGCAGACACCTCTTGTAACACCGCCGTTGTCACTTAAGGTGTTTCCAAGCACGAATCCTGCCATGGAGATCGGCATAACTTCATCCACATCATGCTCCTGTACGAGGTAGTCGTGCAGTTTTACGAACGGATCTTTTCCGTAATAGTCATCAGCATTGATAACAGCAAACGGCTCTTTTACAAGACCTTTGCAGGCAAGAACGGCCTGGCCGGTTCCCCACGGTTTGGTACGGCCTTCCGGTTTTGCAAAGCCTGCCGGCAGATCATCGAGCTCCTGGAATGCATATTCCACCTCTGTGATTTTGCTGATGCGGTTGCCGATGACTTCCTTGAAATCTTTCTCCAGATCCTTGCGGATGATGAAGACTACTTTGTTGAAGCCGGCTTCCAGTGCATCGTGGATGGAATAATCCATGATGATCTCCCCGTTTGGTCCTACTGGCTCAAGCTGTTTGATTCCCTTTCCAAATCTGCTGCCGATTCCGGCTGCCATGATCACAAGTGCTGTTTTCTTCATAGCGTTTTCCCTTTCTCTTTTCCCCTTTTTTCTCTTGTTTATTCTATCAGCAATCGATCCTGTAGACCAATCGTGATTCGCAGCGTTTATTATTATGCTTCTTCCTGCATGCTGCTCAGCTTTGCGGCCTGATCGGCTGCAATCAGACTGTCGATGATTTCATCCAGATCGCCGTTCATGATGGCGTCCAGTTTGTATAAGGTCAGTTTGATTCTGTGATCCGTCACACGTCCCTGCGGGGAAGTTGTACGTACGGATCTTCTCGGAGCGGTCTCCCGTTCGACCTGGCTCTTTCGAAGCTCGGCCATCTCATCGTGCTGTTTCTGCTGCTCTAAGTCGTACAGACGGGCACGCAGAATCTTCAGTGCCTTGTCCTTATTCTTTAACTGTGATTTCTCATCCTGGCAGGAAATGACGATGCCGCTCGGGAAGTGGGTCAGACGGACTGCTGAGTCGGTCGTATTGACACACTGGCCGCCGTTTCCGGAAGCACGGAATACATCGAATTTGTAATCTTTCGGGTCGATCTGTACTTCGACGTCGTCCACCTCCGGCATGATCGCTACGGTCATGGTTGAGGTATGGATTCTTCCGCCGGACTCGGTTTCCGGCACACGCTGTACGCGGTGCGTGCCGCTCTCGTACTTCATCCGGGAGTACGCGCCTGCTCCGTTGATCAGAAGTGTTGCGTCTTTAAAGCCGCCGATTCCGTTTTCATCGGCGCTGGTCAGCTCTGTTTTCCAGCCGCGGCTCTCTGCGTATTTGATGTACATACGGCAGATTTCTGCGGTAAAGAGTGCCGCCTCGTCTCCGCCGGCACCTGCGCGGAACTCTACGATAACGTTCTTGTCATCGTTCGGGTCTTTCGGCAGAAGCAGGACTTTGAGCTCCTGCTCCAGCTCCTCTACGCGTTTTTTCGCATCGGAGAGCTCTTCTTTCAGCATTTCGCGCATCTCTTCGTCGGATTCCTCCTCAAGAAGCATCAGGCTCTCTTCGATGGTCTGTTTCTGTGTTTTATAGTCCTTATATGCGTCTGCGATCGGCTGGAGTTCTGCCTGCTCCTTCATCAGCTTCTGGAACTTCGCCGCATCGGCAGCGACGTCCGGCTCGCTTAACTGATTCAGTACCTCCTCGAGACGCATGAGGATATCATCAAGTTTATCAAACATAAAATGACTGCTCCTTTTTGCTGTTTTCGTCTGTTTATGATGTCATTATGGTGTCAAAATTAAAATTCATTTCTGTCAGGGTTTTTTGTGCCAGATACCGGTCACCACGCGGTCCAGGCCTGCCAGATCTTTCAGAACCTGTACATCGGCAAAGCCGTTGGTTTCCATCAGCTCCCGCACTTCATCTCCCTGATCGTATCCAATTTCAAAACAGAGCTTTCCGCCCTCTTTTAAATAGCTTCCTGCCTGCTCTGTAATCTTCCGGTAAAAGACAAGACCGTCCGCACTGCCGTCGAGTGCCATCCGCGGCTCATGGTCGCGCACCTCCGGCATCAGCGTTTCAATCACATCCGTGCGGATATACGGCGGATTGCTTGCGATCACATCGAAGGTTCCCTCGATGTTTTCAAATAAGTTGCTCTTTACGAACGATGCCCGTCCGCCCGCCTGTGCGCCGTTCTTTTCCGCAACCTGTAAGGCTTTCTCGGAGAGATCCGCGCCGATTCCAGTGCAGTCCTCTCTCGTCACAAGAAGCGATATGAGAATGCATCCCGAACCGGTGCAGAGATCGAGAATCCGTGCATCTTTTGGAAGGCCGCGGAGCGCTTCCTCCACAAGAATCTCGGTGTCCTGCCGCGGAATCAGTACATGCTCATTCACAAAAAAAGGGATTCCGTAGAACCACGCCTCTCCGGTCAGCTGCTGCAGCGGAATGTGTTCGCCGCGCTTTCTGACCAGCGCTTCGTACTGCTCCTGCTGTTCTTTTGGCATTTCATCTTCACTGTGTACAAAGTAGGTGCTGTGGCTGATCCCGCAGACATACTCCAGTAAAAGCCATGCGTCCTGCCGGGCTTCCTCCACCCCCTGCTTTTGTAAGTACAGAATAGCGGATTCCAGTGCAGATTTCAAGTTTTTTCTATCGTGCACACTCATCGGTCACGGCTCCTCATGTTCTTTCTTTTCGGTTTTGGCCGGGTACGTATAACCAAAGTTTTCGTTCAGATACGCTCTCCAGTCAAACACAGCCTCCACAGCGGCGATCGCAACCTCTGCCATCTCGGCATCCGGCTCGCGCGTCGTCAGGCGCTGCAGCATCAGGCCCGGTTTACTGATCAGGTTGACCAGTTTATTGTCACTTTTTCCCGCCAGGCGGATAATTTCATACGAAACGCCCGCGATCACCGGAATGAGAAGCAGGCGGATCACAATTTTCAGCACCGGGGAATTGACCCGGATGAACATGAAAAAGATGATGCTGATGACGATGACGTACATAAGAAAGCTCGTTCCGCAGCGCTTGTGCTCCCGGGAACTCTTTAAGACGTTTTCCACGTTCAGTTCCAGACCGTGCTCGACGCAGTTGATGCATTTATGCTCGGCGCCGTGGTACATGAACACGCGCTGAATGTCTTCCATACGGGAAATGGCTGCCAGATAGCCGAGGAACAGTGCCACACGCACAAAGGCCTCTGCCACCGCGGTCAGTGTCGTTCCGGCTCCCGCTTTGTGCAGCAGTTCGGACAGGAAGTACGGCACCATCAGAAAGAGAACGACGGCGATGACAACGGAAAATGTGACGGTTCCGTACATCATCAGCTTGTTCTGTCTTTTCTTTTTTCGCTTTCTGCTGCTCCTCTTCCTCTTTCGTCGCCGGCTTTTTCTTTTCCTCCTCCTCGTCCTCATAGAACGAAGCGGAGTACATAAGGGAACTCATGCCGACGATCATCGAATCGGCAAAGCTGAAGACACCGCGCAGAATCGGAACTTTTAAAAGCCCCTTGTGCTTTGTCAGCGGCTTGTGCTGCTCTACTTTAACCTCAATCTCCCCGTCCGGCCGGCGTACTGCGACGGAATAGCGTCCTTGTTCATCATCATGACGCCTTCCATCACGGCCTGGCCGCCAATATTGGATGATTTCATAATTTACGTTTACCTCCTCAAAGGGGATTTTCTGCATCCGTAACGCAAGAACGGGCTGAGATCTTCCAACCTCAGCCCGTTTTTCATCTTGCTTGATTCAATTCTTATTTCATGCCGTATTTCTTGTTGAACTTCTCGATACGTCCACGAGCTGCAGCAGCTTTCTGCTGGCCAGTGTAGAACGGATGGCATTTAGAACAGATCTCAACGTGGATCTCTTTCTTGGTAGAACCTGTTACGAAAGTATTTCCGCAGTTGCAGGTAACAGTTGCCTGATGGTATTCTGGATGGATTCCTTCTCTCATTTTATTCACCTCTTCTTAATATTGTTATCTTCTCAGATTTACTCTGATGATTTCGTATTTCAGGCTGACAAAATCTCATCAACCTTGCACAGCTTTCTCATTGTATCACACAATTTTGAAAATTGCAAGCCTTATACTATTTTTTGTTTCTTTAAAATTTGAATCAGTTCGCCGTTGTTTCTGGTGCGGGCAAACATGTTCAGAATATTTTCCACGGCTTCCTCGGATTTCATGCCGTTTAATGCTTTCCGCATATTGTAAACGGCCTCCTGCTCATCCGGTGTCAGAAGCAGATCTTCTCTTCTTGTTCCCGATTTGGCTATGTCGATGGCCGGGAAGACGCGGCGTTCCTGCAGTTTCCGGTCGAGCACGAGTTCCATGTTTCCGGTGCCTTTGAATTCCTCGTAAACGACATCGTCCATCTTGCTTCCGGTGTCCACAAGCGCCGTTGCAAGAATCGTCAGGCTTCCGCCCTCGCGCATGTTTCTGGCCGCGCCGAAGAACCGTTTCGGCATGTAGAGTGCTGCCGGATCGAGACCGCCGGAAAGGGTACGGCCGCTCGGCGGAACGGTCAGGTTGTAAGCTCTGGCGAGACGTGTGATGCTGTCGATGAAGATCGTAACGTCTTTTTTACTCTCCACAAGACGTTTCGCGCGCTCAATGACCATCTCGGACACGCGTTTGTGGTGCTCCGGCTGCTCATCGAAGGTGGAATAGATGACTTCCACATTCGATCCCTGAATCGCTTCTTTAATGTCGGTGACCTCCTCCGGACGCTCGTCGATCAGAAGGATGATCAGATACATCTCCGGGTTGTTCCGCAGGATGGATTTTGCCGCATCCTTCAAAAGCGTCGTTTTTCCGGCTTTCGGCGGGGAGACGATCATGCCTCGCTGGCCTTTTCCGATCGGACTTACAAGATCCACAATCCGCATCGCCATGCTTCCGCCCGGGCGCTCAAGGCGCAGCCGCTCATCCGGGAAGACCGGCGTCATATCTTCGAAATTGCCGCGGCGCATGATCTGGTCGAGCGGCAGATTGTTGACGCTCTTTAAGTATAAAAGGGCGCTGAATTTTTCGGTTGCGGACTTTACTCTCGTGTTTCCACGGATGATATCTCCCGTTTTCAGTCCGAAACGGCGGATTTGGGACGGGGAAACGTAGACATCGCTGTCGCCCGGCATATAGTTGTCGGAGCGGATAAATCCAAATCCGTCTGGCATGACCTCGAGGATGCCGCAGGCCTCCTGGCCGCTGTCGAGCGTGCTGGTTTCCTGACGCGGTTCCTGTCTCGTCTCTGGTCTTGCTTCCTGACGCAGCGGCTCCTGTCTCATTTCCTGCCCTGCTTCCTGACGCGGCTCCTGTCTTTGCTCTTCCTCACGGTTATTCTGATTATAATTCCGTGGTTCCTGAAATCTACGCTCATTGAAACGCGGCGCTCTTGGACGGTACTCCTGGCGCTCTCCGTTTTCACTGCGCTCTTCCCGGCGGACATACCGCGGTCTCTGGTACGGGCGCGCGGTGCCGTTTTCCGAGGTTTCCCGATTCTGGCGCTCCATACCGTCCTCCCGCTTTTCCTGCGGTTCCTGATTCTGATCCTGTACAGTTTCCGTCTTTTTTTCCTCTTTTAGAACCGTCGGCTCTTCCATGTTTTTCTGGTTTTCTTTCTGATCTTCTTCCAGCATCCGCTCAATCAGCGCTTCTTTCCGCAGGGTGGAAATCCCCTTCATGTTTCTGGATTTTGCCAGCGCTTTCAGCGTGCTCAAAGGCAATGACTCATACTTTTCTCTTGTCATACCATTTTTCCTCTATCTATTCTCTATTTGATTTTCGGTTCTGTTTGGAGTTTTTAAGATATTTGATGCGCGAATATTTTTGCTGCAATTATTTAGAATCTGATTTTTATCATTTTACTGCTGTGGATTTTTCGTTACTGTTCACTCAGCAGTGAAACACTTGCTGTTTCGCTGCGTAAGAAAGTGATTCAGGTGTGAGCAGCCCTCCTTTTGCGAAGCAAACTTTAAATGAGGGCTGCGAATGTTACAGTTCGCAGGGAACCTGTGAACTGTAACGATTTTTCTGCGGTTAGTGGGACTCGAACCCACACGCCGAAAGGCACAGGAACCTAAATCCTGCACGTCTGCCAATTCCGTCATAACCGCATATTATTTTTTCAAGAAAAGAAAAACCCCATAGAAAACCTCCATGGGCGTTTTCTATGGGTTATTTAGTGAAGCATCGGGGATTCGAACCCCGGACAACTTGATTAAAAGTCAAGTGCTCTACCGACTGAGCTAATGCTCCGTATACTTTTGCATCCAACTGGGCTAGCTGGATTCGAACCAGCGAATGCAGCAGTCAAAGTGCTGTGCCTTACCGCTTGGCGATAGCCAATGTTTCGCCTTGCTGGCAGGGTGGATAAAGGGATTCGAACCCTTGGCCTCCAGAGCCACAATCTGGCGCGCTAACCAACTGCGCTATACCCACCATAATTACGACTTACAGTCTTTTTCACTATTTAATTTTAGTGAAGCGTGCTTGGAGGGATTCGAACCCCCGACCCACGGCTTAGAAGGCCGTTGCTCTATCCAACTGAGCTACAAGCACACAGCTTCTACAAAATTGTAGCAGCAAGCGGGTGATGGGAATCGAACCCACGTATCCAGCTTGGAAGGCTGGTGTTCTACCATTGAACTACACCCGCACGACATCGGGGTGACAGGATTCGAACCTGCGACCTCCTGGTCCCAAACCAGGCGCTCTAGCCAAGCTGAGCCACACCCCGTAAACAAGGTTTCCCGATTTGCGTTTAACCCTTTCGCGCTCGACGCAAGATTTATTATATTACATTGTTTTCGGTTTGTCAACACTTTTTTTCATTTTTTTCAAAATGTTTTTTGTGTTGTTTTGTTCTCACCGGACAACAAAGAGATCTTATCATATCTTTTCTCATCTGTCAACACCTAAATTGTATTTTTTTGACAAACTTTTTAAGGATTAGTCAGAACCTGCTCCGGTACTACCCTGTTTTCTTTGGAATAGTCATGTTAGTTGCGATAATTCATTCGATTTTGGGCTGTTTTCCGCCCTTTTTCGACCCGTTTTTTAATCCAGATACTTGATTTCCACCGAAAGCTCATGCTCTTCGTTGATCGTCAGCATGGCATAGCTTGGTTTTCTTCCCATCTGACGCGGATACGTGAGGCTGCCCGGATTGACAATCCAGAGATTTCCACGCTTTTCTGCGACCGGCCGGTGCGTATGGCCGAACAGTACGATATCCACACCCCTGGAAAGCGCCTCCGCATAGATTCCCTCCAGGCCGAGCGATACGCCGTAGTTATGACCGTGTGTGATAAAGGCACGGTAATCATCAATGTTCACCTGAATCTCCGCCGGGAGGTTTGAAAACCAGTCATTATTTCCCATGACCATATAGCACGGGCCATTTACCTTGGATTTGATCAGGTCATCCATCCCTTCCACGTCACCGCAGTGGATCATGCCGTCGAACTCCTCACGTTCCATGGCCTCCTCAAGGTATACATCCGTCCATGGGTATCGCTCACTATCAGAAATTTCATACTCATTCTCTTCCCTCTTCTTATTTCAAATATGATGCAATCTGTTCTTTCATCGCCGCCAGTGCTTTTCCTCTGTGGCTGACTGCGTTTTTCTCTTCCGGAGAAAGTTCTGCGGTCGTGCGGCTCATATCCGGCAGATAGAAAATCGGGTCATAGCCAAAACCGTTCTCCCCGCGTTCCTCGTAACCGATTTTTCCCTCAATCGTTCCTTTGGTGGTACAGACTGTTCCATCCGGGAAGGCGGCTGCAATCACACAGACGAATCGTGCCGTTCTTTTTTCCACCGGCACGCCCTCCAGGCGGTCAACGAGGCTCTGATTTTTGATGCGGTAGGACGTATCCTCTCCCATATATCTTGCCGAATAGACACCAGGCTCGCCGTTTAAGGCATCCACTTCCAGACCGGAGTCATCCGCCAGCACGATCGTGTCCCCGTCTGTGCATCCGGCAACGGTCTGTGCTTTGATTTTTGCATTCTCCTCAAAGGTTTTGCCGTTCTCATCGATCTCGACCGAAATGCCGGCTTCTTTCATCGAATAAATTTCCACCGGCAGATCCGCAAGGATTTCACGGATTTCTTTCATTTTGCCGGCATTTCCTGTTGCAAATACAATTTTTTTCATAACCGTTTTCCTTCTTTCACGCTGAAATAACTTGCGATCATTATACCGTATGTGTGACGCAAACACAAGAACCCTGTCACAAAAGACCCCCGTTTTTATCCGGGAGCCTTTTTTTGTAATCACACATTATTTTGCTTTTTTCTGATTTGCCAGAGTCTTGAATCCATCGACAGCCAGGATCAGCGCCAGGATGACAAGCAGGCCTGCCAGCACGATACGTGCTACGCACCAGCGATGCCAACGCCTGCGCCAAGGCCCTTGAAGTTTGCGATCAGGGTCTGTACAAGGGATGTAATGGTTACGATCAGCATGAATACCATCGGGAACAGGAACATTTTGTTGTTTTTGCCGACTTTTCCAAGCCAGGTGGCAACAGCAAGAAGTCCGATGGCTGCCAGCAGCTGGTTGGATGCACCGAACAGCGGCCAGATTTTGGAGTAACCGGTCAGGCCAAGGCCGATGCCGAGTACTACGGTGATAACGGTTGATACAACCGGATTGGTCAGAACGGCTTTGTAGCCGGTTGCCTCTTTGTAAGTCTGTCCCGGCTCAAGCCAGAACTCCTGGAACATGTATCTTGCCAGACGGGTTGCGGTATCCAGAGAAGTCAGGCAGAATACCGATACAGTCAGAACCAGCAGAGAGTACAGTACGTGGGTCGATCCGCCAAGTCCCGGAATGGTTGCTACCATCTCGGAGATACCGGTTGCAAATACAGCGGTCGGAACAACGGTGGTTCCGTCTGCGTATCTGGACCAGATGTAGCCGACTGCACACAGAGATACGATTGCAAGTGCACACTCAATCAGCATACCGCCGTATGCGATCGGGCGGGCATTTTTCTCATTGTCAAGCTGTTTCGATGTAGTTCCTGAACCAACGAGTGAATGGAATCCGGAAATTGCTCCGCAGGCGATGGTTACGAACAGGGCCGGGAACATAAATCCAAGAGAACTTCCGGTCGGAGCCAGCGTATCTTTGAATCCGGTGAATGCCGGGATATCCAGGGATGCATGGCCCATCAGAGCACTTCCAATGACACCGGCAGCGGCTACGATCATCATGAAGTACAGAAGGAAGGAGCTTAAGTAGTCACGCGGCTGAAGCAGAATCCAGACCGGTGCAACAGAAGCTACGGTGATATAGATACCAACGATTACCATCCATGCTGTCTCGGAGAGATAGATCGGATGGAAGTTAATCCAACAACAACGCAGACAACAATAGCTGCAACGCCTGCGATGGTGGAAACGCCAAGAGATACATTTCTTCTGTATACCATGAAACCGAACACAACGGCGAGTACGATGAACAGAATGGAAATCATAGCGGTTGTTGCATTTGCAGAACTTGCTGCCACATCGACAGCGCCGCTCTCGGTATAGGCTGCCTTGAAGGTATTGGCAACGATGGAACCGAAGGCTGCAACAACAAGAATCAGGGTCAGGTAAGCGAAAACGATAAAGAGTTTTTTCGCTTTACTTCCCATGGTGTCTGCGATAACCTCGCCGATGGACTGTCCTTTGTGGCGCAGGGATGCAAACAGTGCGCCGTAATCATGAACGCCTCCAAAGAAGATACCGCCGATGAGTACCCATAAAAGAACCGGAACCCATCCAAAGACAGCGGCCTGAATCGGTCCGTTGATCGGGCCTGCGCCTGCGATGGATGAGAAGTGATGTCCCATTAAGACAGGAGCTTTGGCAGGAACGTAGTCCACACCGTCCTCCTCGGTGAATGCAGGGGTTTTCCGTTTCGGATCAACGCCCCACTGCTCGGCAAGCCATTTTCCGTAGAATACGTATCCGGCGATCAGAATGCCGATTCCGACAACCAGTACAAGAATACTATTCATTTGTTTTTTCCTCCCTCTTTTTGGTAGAATAAATTTATAGATAACTAAGACCGGAACATCTTAGCATATCCCTTTACCAATTCCCAAGCCGCCCGGTTTCCAAACACTTTCTGTTCTGCCGTATCAAAGACGAGCAGCCGCACCTGACAGTAGCCTCTCAAAGAAAACCGGTAATTTTTATAATACTTATATTTTCGGATTTTCTTCTTTACGCTGTCCGCAACCGGTTTGTCCGCAAAAAAAATACCGGTGACCAGCGTGTACATGTGGTCGGTATCCGGTACTTCCTTCCCCTCGCGGACCACCTTTGGCTCTATCCATTCTGTCAGGTCCGTCAGAAATGTTTCGACGTCCTGGTCGTTCAGTTCTTCCACCGCTTTAAAATACGCATGCTCATGACAGCTGATCCTCCACAGCTCTGCTTTCTTTGAGAGCACGTATTTTGCGCCGCTCTCGTGGTAGCTTGCACAGGCATCGTATGTATGGCCGTTTACTTCGGACGGCTTTACGATATCGTAGCTCCTCTCGTAGGAATGCAGCAGCCTGTCTCTGATCTCCTGTCCGTTCATGGTTTCCTCCGCTTGATGAAAAAATTTCGCATGAGGACAGTTTAGCACAGTAGTGCAGTGATTTCAAGAAAATATTAAACTTTTCTAAAATTCTTCTTTTAATTTTTGTTATCAAAAAGGAGCAACGCCAAAAATCATTCGGCATTGCTCCTCCATTTGTATTATTTCTGTTCTTTTTCCCGGCGCGGCGGCTTCGGTCCCGCGTACTGGTAAAAGTAGGTTTTCAGCATTCCATTGTAAATTTTACGGTTTTTATCCGCCTTTTTGCCGAGATACCGCTCGGCATCCTCGTAGCTCGTGATCAGATACATCGACCAGGAATCGAGAGCGCGGTACCGCTCTCCTAATGTCTGATACAGGGCCGGAAGATCTTTTTTGTCCTCCAGGCGCTCACCGTACGGCGGGTTGGTAATCAGAAAACCGTATTTTTTCGGGTGCGACAGCTCGGCAACCGGACGCTGCTGGAAATGGATCAGGTGATCCACACCGGCCAGCTTTGCGTTCTCTCTGGCACTCTTGATGACATCTCCGTCGATATCAAAGCCCTGAATATCTGTCTCAATATCGTTCCGGATCCGGTAGCGTGCATCCTCCGCCGCATCCATCCAGCATTTTTTCAGCACGAGGTGCGTCCACTGCTCCGCAAGGAAAGAACGGTTGAGACCCGGTGCAATATCGGCCGCCATCATGGCCGCCTCGATCGGGAACGTACCGCTTCCGCAGAACGGATCGACAAGAATCCGGTCACCCTTCCACGGAGTCAGCATGATAAGTGCTGCGGCAAGGGTCTCGGTGATCGGCGCTTTCGCGGTCAGCTTGCGGTAGCCTCTCTTATGAAGGGAAACGCCGGAGGTATCGAGTCCGATCGTAACCTCGTCTTTTAAAATCGAAACACGGATCGGGTACTGTGCACCGTCCTCCGGGAACCACTCCATGTGGTAGACCTGTTTCAATCGCTCGACAATCGCTTTTTTCATGATCGACTGGATATCGGACGGGCTGAAGAGCTTACTCTTGATGGAGTTTGCCTTCGTTACCCAGAACTTTCCGTTTTTCGGGATAAATTTCTCCCACGGGAGCGCTTTTGTCGCTTCAAAGAGTTCATCGTACGTTTCGGCGTGGACCTGTCCTACTTTGAGCAGGATACGCTCGGTCGTGCGAAGGAACAGGTTGGCGTAGGCGATTCCCTCTGCATCTGCAAGAAACGTTACTTTTCCATCCTCCACGCGCTCGATTTCGTAGCCGAGGTCGAGAATTTCACGTTTCATCACCGCCTCCAGGCCGAAGTGGCACGGGGCGATCAATTCATATAATTCCATACTCTCCCGTCCCCTCTTATAATGTGAGCTGTTTTACGACGGTGCCGTCAAAGCCTTTGATCGTAAATACGCCGTCCTCGAGGATTGCATAGGTCGGGATATTGCCCTCTTTCGGCAGAGATACAGAACCCGGGTTCAGAAAGGTGTGTGCGCCTTTTTTCTCGGCACGCAGGACGTGGGTATGGCCGTACAGGAAGATATCTCCATCCATCAGCGGCGGCAGATTCTGCTCATTGTAGATGTGGCCATGGCTCATATAGAAGGTATGGCCTCCCTCGATCAGGATGCCGTAATCTGCCAGCACCGGGAACTCCAGTACCATCTGATCTACTTCTGCGTCGCAGTTTCCGCGCACGTTGGTGAGGTACTGTTTTTTCTCATTCAGCATGGCGATGACCTGTTTCGGTGCGTATTCTTTTGGAAGATCGTTTCTCGGGCCGTGATAGAGAAGGTCGCCTAACAGAAACAGGCGGCTTGCGCCCTCTGCCTCGAAGGCTTCCAGCATTTTTCTGCAGTAATAGGCAGAACCGTGAATATCAGATGCAAACATGTATTTCATATCGTGATCTCTCTTTCGTTTTGTGGTTTGGTTTTGTATTGTTTTCTGTTTCATCTTACCGTATCTTTTCCCGCTTGACAAGAAGAAATGTTGGATTGCCGCCCCCTTACAGTTCTTCTCCCGCCACCAGATATCGTCCGCGGTATGCATGCATTCCGCCGATGACCGTTTTGACCTCGTATCCGTTCTCCGCCAGCCGCTTTCCCTCCGCCATCTCGCGGCACCCCGCTCACAGCAGCATCACAAGAATTTTGTCCCGCGGCAGACAGACCCGTTCGAGCAGATGGTCATAGGGAAGATTCACCGCTCCTTTCACATGCCCTTTTTCGTATTCCCGCCGGTTCCGCACATCGATGATCATCGCCCACGGTTTTCCCACGTACCAGTCCAGCTGGTCTGCCGCCAGCAGTGTCATGCCTGCCATATCCTGGTCCCCCTCTCCGGATCTGACTTTCTCTCCTGTTTTATATGTATGCAGAAACCGGCGGCAGAGTCCGTATGGGACCCTCCGCCGGCTTTTTCTGCCGGAATCCCAAGGTTTACTTAGTATTTTTCATACTCATCCTTCTCGTCCTGCTCCCGGTTCTGCTGACCGTAGGATGACATCTCACGGTCTTTCACATGATTGCAGTCTCTGCTGTTCTTCTGGTTTTTGCTGTATTCGCTTTTCTCGTATCCGTTTTTGCTGTACTCGTTTTTGCTGTATTCATTTTTGCTGTTTCTGGTCATAATCTTGCTTCCTCCTGAATGTTTTTTTGTCCTGCGACATCCTTTAGTATCGCTTTTTCCGCGCAGATTATGCATCCAGAACCCTGTTTTTCCACGGTATCTGTTCCAAAGTGGGGAATGCAGGCCCAAAAATACAGTGTTTTTCCTGCTTTCGGACCACTGCTTTCCAAATTGTGGTAATTTTTTCCAACTTTTGAATTTCGATGTTGCTTTTTCCCGTTATCTGTATTATAATCAATTTTGTAAAAGAATTTACCCTTCATAAATTTTTTTACAATTAATAACCCCTTATTAATTATTTATACTCCCCTTGAAAGATCGGTAGCTCCCCTGCCGGTCTTTCTTTTTGCAATTATTCAGAGCCATGCAAAATTTCAAGAAGAACTGTGAGTCATGCTCGCATGAACGAACAGTTCTTCTTGAAATTTTATATGGCGAGAAGCCACATCGAGATGCAGCGCAGCGGAATCGAGATGTGGCTCTGAATAATTGCAAAAGGAAAGTCTGCATCAGCAGACTTTCCTCCTTTTTCCCGTTCTGTATATATGATTAGAATTCTACTTTTTCACCTTTTGCCGCTTTTGCTACGGTTCCTGCGAGGACGATCAACGCCATGAGGTTTGGAATTACCATCAGGCCGTTAAAGAGGTCTGACAGGTTCCATACGAGATCTACTTTCAGCAGAGAGCCGAGGAAAACGAACACAACGACGATCAGCGAGAACGGAACGACTGCTTTCTTTCCGAACAGATACTGTACGTTCTGTCTTGCGAAGAAGTACCATCCGACGATGGTCGAGAATGCAAAGAACAGAAGACAGATCGCTACGAACGCCGGTCCGAAGCCTTTGAGGCCGGTTCGGAATGCCGCCTGTGCGACCGGGGTTCCTACAACACCGGTACTCATCATCTCTTCCAGAACGCCGGAAGAAAGAATAACGAGAGCGGTCATGGTCAGGACAACGAAGGTATCAATAAAGACACCGATCATCGCTACTTCACCCTGATCCTCCGGGTTCTCGACATCGGCAATCGCATGGGCATGCGGGGTGGAACCCATACCGGCTTCATTAGAGAAGAGGCCTCGGGCAACACCGTAACGCATGGCTTTCCGCACGGTAATACCGGCTGCTGCACCAAATACAGCGTCCGGACGGAATGCACAGATAAAGATCGAAGCAATCGCTGACGGCACATGCTGGATGTTGATCAGAATAACAACAAGGGCTCCGACAAGATACAGTGCTGCCATCACCGGAACAACTTTTTCGGTGAAGGATGCGATACGGGAGATACCTCCGATGAAAATGAATGCGGCGAGAACGGCTACAATCACACCCATCACCCATTTCGGTACGGAAAATGCGGTGTAGAACGCATCACTGATGGAGTTCGACTGTACCATATTTCCCATAAAGCCAAGTGCCAGGATAACAGCTACGGCAAAGAAGCCTGCCAGCGCTTTTCCAAACGTTCCCTTGAACGCGTGGGTGATGTAGTAAACCGGTCCTCCGATGACCTCTCCACTCTCATCGCGGCGTTTTGAGATCTGTGCGAGATACGCCTCACCGTAGATCGTTGCCATGCCGAAGAACGCAGCAAGCCACATCCAGAAGATGGCTCCCGGGCCGCCGGATACGAGTGCGGTCGCACATCCTGCGATGTTTCCGGTTCCGACCTGTGCGGCGATCGCTGTTGCAAGCGCCTGGAAGGAAGTCATGCCGTCTTTTCCGGCCTTCTTACCCTTTAACGAGAAACCGCCGAAGACGCGGTTCCACGCGGTCTTAAACTTTCTTACCTGTACAAAGCGGGTCCGAACAGAGAAATAAACTCCCGTACCTACCAGCAGAAACAGCAGTACGCTGTTCCAGAGCACATCACTGATCTGCGCAATTGCCTGATTCAATGCATCCATTTTCTTTTCTCCCTTTCCATTCGACGTATGGTCTGAACGATGTGGATCACACATCCGCACCGTTTTGAGAAAAAAAATACCATCTCCTGCGGAATTTTTCCTGCAGAACATGGCTCTGATTGAAAAATACAGCAAAAAACCGCGCTTCCGGAATTTTTTCGTTTCTGCGCACCGCTTTTTTTGTTCCGCGGCTGTTTTTCTTCTGTATCTTTTTTGACTCTGTCCTTTTGCCTGAGAGATTCTGCATCGCTGCATTGCACCTTCGGCACTCTTTTCAAGAGCTTCTCCAGAGACCACTCCGTTTTTAGTCCTCGCCGTCTCCCGTCCGTTCTTGTTTTAAGAAGAGAACCAGCACCTGAAAGTTTTACTTCTTCGGTCGTGCACCTTTCGAAAATTAAATTTCCAAAAGCTCTCCGCACATTTTCTAAAAACTTCTACGTCTTTTTTTATTTTTGTAAAACTATAGCACCTGTGATAGGATTCGTCAATACCCCATGCCGTATTTTTTTCAGAATATTGCAAAAACATATAAAAAATCAGCAGATCTGCGCGCGCACGCCTCAAAATCGCATGCGCGGCACAGATCTGCTGTTCTCTTTTCCAAATATCTTTTATGACGCCTGGAACTGGCTGTTGTACAGATTGTAGTAGAAGCCTTTCTTCTCAAGAAGCTCCTCATGGCGTCCCTGCTCGATAATCTTTCCGTCTTTCATGACGAGGATCAGCGAAGCGTTGCGGATCGTGGACAGACGGTGGGCAACGACGAAACTCGTTCTGCCCTGCATCAGCTTGTCAAACGCTCCTGAACCTGCAGTTCGGTACGGGTATCGATGCTGGAGGTCGCCTCGTCGAGGATCAGCATCGGCGGCAGGCAGAGCATGACACGGGTGATACAAAGAAGCTGTTTCTGCCCCTGGCTGATGCTGTCTTCGCTGAGAACCGTGTCAAGTCCCTTCGGCAGACGCTTGATAAACTCCCAGCTGTGTGCCTCTTTGGCCGCATTGATGATCTCCTCTTCCGTCGCATCCGGCTTTCCGAAGCTGATGTTGTCGCGCACGGTTCCCTGTTTGATCCAGGTATCCTGCAGCACCATACCAAAGCAGCTGCGGAGCGCATGGCGGGACAGTTCGTCGATCGGCTTTCCGTCGATGCAGATCTTTCCGGCATCGACATCATAGAAGCGCATCAGCAGGTTGATAAACGTCGTCTTTCCGCATCCGGTCGGGCCGACAATGGCAACACGCATGCCCGGCTGTACGTCAAGATTAAAGTTCTCGATCAGTTTTTTCTCTTTGTCATAACTAAATGCTACATCATCGATCGTCACATTTCCCGTCACGGTATCGATCGTTCCGGCCGGGTCTGCACTCTCCTCTTTCTCTTCCAGAAGAGCAAAGATACGGCCTGCGCAGCAAGCGCGTTCTGCATCTCAGTGATAACGGAACTGATATCATTGAACGGTTTCATATACTGGTTTGCGTACGACAGCAGAACGGAAAGTCCGCCGACGGTCAGCGCGCCGCCCGGGATCATGAAAGCTCCCACAAGGGCAACACCGGCATAGATCACGTTGTTGACAAAACGGGTGGACGGGTTCGTTAAGGAACTGTAGAACACGGCCTGCTGGCTGTATTTCTGCAGATCTTTGTTGATCTCTGCAAAACGCTCGGAAGCTTTTTCCTCATAGCCGAACGCTTTGACTACTTTCTGGTTTCCGATCATCTCATCGATGAGTGCGGTCTGTTTTCCTCTCGTCTCACTCTGTTTCTGGAACATTTTGAACGAGCGGCCGGAAATAAATTTTGCCACGAAGAAGCTCAGAGGTGTCAGGCAGATCACAAGAAGGGTGATCCATACGTTCTTCGAGAACATGAAAAACAGTGTCACAATAATGGTTACGATGCCGGAGAACAGCTGTGTAAAGCCAAGCAGAAGACCGTCCGATAAGATATCGGTATCTGCGATAACACGGCTTACGATGTCTCCGGAGCTGTGCTGATCCAGATAGGACAGCGGCAGCACCTGGATATGACGGATCGCCTGGGAACGAAGGTCGCGCACGATGCGGTACGTCATACGGTTGTTGATCAGGTTCATGATCCATGCGGAAAGTGCGGAAACGAGGGTAAAGAATACGATTCGTTTCAGATAGAACCACATCTCCGGGAAATTGACCTGGTGGCTGCAACGACCTCATCGATCGCATCGCCGAACAGGATCGGAATATAAAGCTGTAAAATAACGGTAACCGCAGCCAGGACAATACTAAGGCCTAAGAAAATTTTATAATTTCCGATAAACGCCATCAGCTTTTTCATGACCTGCATGCCGCTTTTTCCGGACTTGTTTTCTGTCTTTTTCATGCGATCACCCCGCTTTCGTTGTTATAAGCTGCACGCTCTTCCGGGAACTGGGAGAAGTAAATCTCGCGGTAAACCTCGCAGGTTTCATCAGCTCGTCGTGTGTGCCGTTTCCTTCGAGCGTACCATTTCCAAGAACGAGAATCTGGTCTGCCTGACGGATGCCGGCGATTCGCTGGGATACGAGGAAGGTTGTCGTGTTTCCTTCGAGATTGTGGACGGCTTTGCGGAGTTTTGCATCCGTTGCAAAGTCAAGCGCACTCGAGCTGTCGTCCAGAATCAGGATTTCCGGTTTTTTTACCAGCGCACGCGCAATAGAAAGACGCTGTTTCTGTCCGCCGGAGAGGTTCTTTCCGTTCTGCTCCAGCATAAAATCGAGCTGATCCTGTTTGCCTTCTACGACTTCTTTCGCCTGGGCTGTGGTGAGCGCCTCCCAGATTTCTGCATCGGTGGCGTCCTCTTTGCCCCACTTCATATTGTCGCGGATGCTGCCTTTAAAGAGCACTGCTCTCTGCTGAACAACACCGACTTTATTGCAGAGCTCTTCTTTCGTGTAATTCTTTACATTCTCGCCGTCTACCATGACGTCACCGCTGGTCGCATCGTAGAAACGGGAAATCAGGCTGACCAGCGTCGATTTTCCGCTTCCGGTACCGCCGATGATTCCGATGGTCTGTCCGCGTTTTGCGGTAAAGCTGATATCCGATAAGCTCTCTGCGCCGGCTCCTGCATAGGTGAAGCTGACATTTTTAAATGTAACAGCTGCATCGCCAGTTACTTTCTTTGCAGCGCCGCCTTTTGCCGGGTAGTTCATGGTTGTCGGAACCGCCAGTACGCCGGAGACACGCTCTGCACAGGCAACGGATTTGTTTAAGGTGATGATGAGCGATGCCAGTTTGATCAGTTCCACGATGATCTGCAGCATGTAGTTGTAAAGTGCGACAACCTGTCCCTGCTGCATACTGCCGATGTTAACCTGAAGCCTGCCTGCCAGATCAGGACAACGGCTGCGATGTTGATGAGGACATAGGTCAGCGGATTTAACAGTGCGGAAATTTTTCCGACAAACTCATTCAGACGAGTCAGCTCATCGTTGCTCTTTTCGAAATCGGCAACAGACTGCTCCTCACGGCAGAACGCACGGATGACACGGACACCGTTCAGATTTTCTCTTGTCATTCCGGTGACGCGGTCGAGTGCCGCCTGTACCTTTTTGAACAGCGGGATGCTGACCAGCATAATGCCGAATACAGCAACGAACAGGATCGGAATAGTAACCAGGAATACGATGGCACATTTTACGTTGACGGTAAATGCCATCACAACGGAACCGAATACGATAAACGGACTCCGCAGCAGCAGACGCAGACCCATGTTGATTCCGTTCTGCACCTGGTTGATATCGTTGATCAGACGGGTGATCAGCGTATCGGTTCCAATGGTATCCAGCTCCGTAAAGGACAGAGCCTGGATATGGTCAAAGACCGCCTGGCGAAGCTCGGTTGCACAGCCGACGCTCGCTTTTGCCGCAAAATACTGCGCGGTGAAGCTGCAGCAAAGTCCGACTGCGCCATCAGAACGAGGATTCCAAAACGGCTGACGATGTACGGACGGTTATTGCCTGCGATACCCACATCGATGATCTGGGCAACAACCATCGGCACCAGAAGGTCAAATACGACTTCCAGAAGCTTGAACAAAGGAGCGATGATGCTCTCTTTTTTGTAGTGCTTCAAGTAGACTCCAAGACTTTTCATCTTCTTTTTCACTCTCCATTTCTTTGTTTCTTGACATTGACAGTATAATCTCATATGATTAATACGAATAGTATTGTTTTTATAGCTTAGTGATACAATTTTAATATCATAGATAATTTCACGAAAGGAAGTCTCTTATGGAACTGCGCCAGCTTGAATATTTCCGCGTCATCGCCGAAACCGAAAGCATTCACGAGGCCGCCCGCCGCCTCAATATGTCCCAGCCGCCGCTCAGTTATCAGTTAAAGCAGCTGGAAGCCGAACTGAATGTCACTTTATTTGAACGCACCCGCCAGCGTCCGCCTGACCGAAGCCGGAAAACTGCTGTACGACCGCTCCGCCAACCTGCTCGAGTACGTGAAATCGACGGAGCTTGAGGTCGCAAAGGTCGGCAAAAAGCGGGTTCTGCGCCTCGGCATCACACCGACCACCGTTGCGACGATCATGCCGTGCGTCTCGCTTTTTTCCCGCCGCAATCCCGATGTCAACTTCGAGGTGCACGATGGCATCACCTACACGCTGTACCGCTATCTGATGGACGGCATCATCGACATTTCCATCGCCCGCACGCCGCTGCGGCTCGACGATGTCGACTATAAAATTTTAAGCTCTGAACCTATGATTGCCGTTTCTTCAAAAGATATGCTTCCCGAGAAGAACGGATCGCTAAAGCTCTCGGATCTTTTGAATATTCCACTCATCATCTACCGCCGGTATGAGGCGCTCATCATGGATGCGTTCCACTCGCGCGGCATGGAGCCCGATCTTTTCTGCGTCTGCGACGATCCCCGCGGCGCGATGCTCTGGGCAAAGGAAGGCCTTGCCACTGCCATTTTCCCGCAGTCCATGAGCTCTCTCTGCCAGGGACTCCGCATCCAGCCGCTCGCAGAAAGCGACCTGGAAACGCAGATCGCCGTGATCTGGAAAAAGGGGCGGAAACTCTCTCCGCTTCTGCAGGACTTTGTCGATGCCTGCATGGAGAGCATATTATAATAGAAGAAGTCCGCTGCGCCGGTCTCTTTTTCAGGGATCAGCGCAGCGGACTTCCTTTTTTTATTTCTCATTCTTTTACTGCACAAACAGCAGCGCGATATTCAGCAGTGTCACAATCACCGCAATCGCAAACAGGGCAATTTTCAGCCGCAGACTGTTCGCGTATTTTCCCATGACTTTTTTTCGAGGACGTCAGATAAATCTGCGTAAATACCGTAATCGGGAGCTGCATTCCAAGAAACATCTGTGAATAGAGAAGGCCTGGAACGGGGAATCAATCAGAAGAATGACCGCTGCGGCCGGGATCATGGTAAGAAGGATTCCCCAGCGTGTCTCCTTACTCTTGATCTCATACGGCTTGTTAAAAATCCCCGAAAAAATCGTTCCGCCCGCCATTCCCGCGGTGATGCTCGATGAAATTCCGGCGAGCAGAAGCGCTGCTGCAAAAATCACCGATGCGGCATTTCCAAGGAGCGGTGTCAGCATCTTTCCCGCCGTTGCGAGATCATCCACCTGCTTTGCATTCTGTGGCTGGAAAAACGTTGCGGCCGCCATCAGGATCATTGCACTGTTGATGGCCCATCCGATGATCATGGAAAACAGGGTGTCTTTGAACTCATACTTTAACTGGCGCGCAATCACCTCATCATCCTCAAGATTCCACTGGCGGCTCTGAATAATTTCCGAGTGGAGAAACAGGTTGTGCGGCATGACGACCGCACCGAGGACGCTTAAGATGACCGGCATTGAGTGCTCTGGAAACGACGGTTTTACCCAGCCGACAGCCGCCTGCGCCCAGTCGATATCGGCGATCCAGACCTCAAAGAGGAACGAAAAGCCGATCAGCGAGACAAACACAATGATCAGTTTTTCAATCCGTTTGTAAGCACTTGTAAACTCACAGATCAGAACCAGCACGAGAATTATCATGCTGCCGAGCTTGATCGGAATGCCGAACAGCATCTGGAGCGCAACCGCACCGCCGAGGATCTCCGCCATTGCGGTCGCCACCGCTGCCATCATCGCCGTCGCAAGAATCGTGTTTTTCAGCCACGCAGGCAGATAGAGGCTCGCCGCCTCCGAGAGGCACTTTCCCGTGACAATGCCGAGATGCGCCGCATTGTGCTGCAGAAAAATCAGCATGATCGTGGACAGGGTGACCATCCACAGAAGCTCGTAGCCGTAACCCGATCCGGCGGCAATGTTGGATGCCCAATTTCCCGGGTCGATAAAACCGACCGTGACAAGAAGTCCCGGGCCGAGATAGCGGAGAAAATTCATGCCCGCCGTCTCTTTTCGTTTTCGATTTTGTTTCATATTCTTTCCTTTCTGACAATTTGATACGGAACCGGCCCATCCAGGACCGGCAGAAATCGTTTTGTTGTGGTTTTGGTTACTTTGGTTAGTTGTAACTAACTACATTGTACATAGGATTTTTCAAAAAGTCAAATCCTGTTTTCTCTTTCTTGTGCTTCATCGTCCGCTGTGCTACAATAAAACTGCTTATTTTGAACTAAAAGGAGAATTTTTATCATGATACGACTTGCCGTCCCGGAGGATTTTACTTCGATCATGTCAATCTATGCGTACGCCCGCTCTTTTATGCAGGAAACCGGAAATCCGAATCAGTGGGGAAACCATTTTCCGCCGGAGGAGCTGATTCACAACAGAATCCGTGACAAACAGCTTTTTGTCCTGGAAGAAAACGGCACGCTGCACGGCGCGTTTGCTTCATCATCGGTGAGGATCCGACGTATCTGCAGATCGACGACGGCTCCTGGCTCTCCGATGCGCCGTATGGCACGATCCACCAGGTTGCCTCAGACGGAACAATCCACGGATTTTTCTCCCAGATCGTCGATTACTGCTGGGCACAGATCCCGCACCTGCGCGTCGATACGCATGCGGACAATCAAATCATGCAGCATCTGATCCAGAAAAACGGATTTGAACGGCGCGGCATCATCTACGTGCTGAACCACTCTCCGCGGATTGCGTTTGAGCGCGTAAAATAAAACACCAAATGAAAACACCGAATCGTCACCGCTTCGCAGACTTTTCAGCCGCGGAATCACCGTTGGATCCAGATAATATAAGGATCCGACGACCTGTCCCATCATCCCCTTTTTCGATCTTTCGTGTGTCATTTTTTTACCAACCTTATATCTTCTTACCCTCCAATATACACTTGCCCGTACCGAAATGCAAAGAAAATCCGCTTTTTCCCCTCTGTTTCTGCACATTCCTTTGTGCAGAATACAGATGCAGAAAAAACGGATTTTCTTTTGCATTTTTCTTTATGCGTGGATTCCTCTGTTCTCGTCTCCGGTCTCGTTTACGCCGAATTCGTAATCGTTGCCCGGCAGAATCATGTTCAGCAGGATTCCTGCGATGGCTGCAATGGCAAGTGCAGTCAGGGTGACGGTCGTTCCGCCGATCGTAAAGGAGAGACCGTTGCTGAAGCCCAGTCCGCAGACAAAGATGACGCCCGCAATAATCAGGTTTCTTGATTTCGTCAGGTCTACCTTGTTCTCAACCACGTTGCGCACACCGATGGCAGAAATCATACCGTACAGCATGAAGCTGACGCCTCCGATGATGGAGGACGGCATGGTGCTGATGAGTGCCGATACCTTCGGAATGAAGCTGACGATAATCGCAAAGACTGCGGCAATACGGATGACTCTCGGGTCATGTACGCGGCTCAATTCCAGAACGCCGGTGTTCTCGCCGTACGTCGTGTTGGCCGGTCCGCCGATGAAACCTGCCATTGCGGTTGCAAGACCATCACCGAGCAGGGTTCTATGCAGACCCGGATCAGAAAGGAAGTTCTCTCCTACGGTTGCAGAGATCGCCGACATATCACCGACATGCTCCATCATGGTCGCGATCGCGATCGGTGCCATGATCATAATGCTGGTCAGATCGAATTTGCAGAGCTGCAGCGGCGGAAGTCCGATGATGCCTGCCTGTGCAACCGGCGCAAAGTTGATGATCACGGATCCGTCCGGATTTTTGATGCCGAGTGCATTCAGGACAACTGCCACAGCGTAGGCAATCACAACGCCCATCAGAATCGGAATGATTTTGAACATTCCTTTTCCCCATATGTTGAAAATGATGATGACTGCCAGCGCAACCAGTGCCAGGAACCAGTTCGTCGAAGCATTATTAATGGCGGAACCAGCAAGGCTGAGGCCAATGCAGATGATAACCGGACCTGTGACAACCGGCGGCAGGTAGCGCATCACGCGTTTGACGCCGACCATGCGGATGATCAAAGCAAAAATCAGGTACAGAAGACCTGCTACCACAATACCTCCGCAGGCATAGGCTGCCTTGTCGTTGACACTCATGCTGCATATTTTCCGGTATTCAGTTTGCAACAGCGGCGAAACCGCTTAAGAATGCAAACGAAGAACCAAGAAATGCCGGTACTTTAAATTTCGCGCACAGATGGAACAGCAGGGTTCCAAAGCCGGCGCAGAACAGTGTGACGGATACGGTAAGACCGCGGGACGGTCCCTCGCCGCATGCGTCTACAAAGTAGCTGTTTACCAGAATCGGCACCAGAATGGTTGCACCGAACATGGCAAACATGTGCTGCAATCCGAGAATCAGCATTTTAGGAATACCGAGCTTTCTCGCATCGCGGATGACTCCATTAGACTCGTTCATACGTCTCTCCCTCTCTTTTGTTTTTCCTTCCCATTATAGGCGTTATGTCGTTCAAACACAAGCGAAAGATTGCGGGCCTCTCAATTTTCAAACGGGCGGACACGTAAAGTAACTCCTAAGGTATCACAGATCTCCTGACACTTCTGAATTTTCTCCTCTGGCATGACTTTCTCGACAACCGTCATCACAACATTCGGCACATACTGTTTGGAAAGAACCGCAAACTCCTTGATCGCCTCGTACGACTGGATGCCGAATTTCGACCGCGTGAGCTCCAGAAATTCCTTTTCATCCGGCGCGTTTAAGGAAATCGAGACGGTATCGAATCTTCCCTTTAATTCCGGGGTGACATCTCTTCCATAGATCAGGTTGGCAAGACCGATCGTATTCAGACGCACTTTCAGGTTCGGATACGTTTCTTTTAAGGAATCGATCACCCGACAGACATCCTCAAGCCGCTCAAGCGGTTCTCCGAAGCCGCAGAAGACCAGTTCATTGATCACGTTCAGATCGTACTGTGCGAACAGCTCCAGCATCGTCTCAACGGATGGCTCGCCCTCTTTTAACCACAGTGTATTTCCCTCCTGCTGCTGTTTCGTCTGGCGCAGACAGAACACACAGCTGCACGGGCATTTATTTGTCATGTTGACATAGACATTTTTTCCGGTAAGATCGCCGCTCTTTGCAAGGTCGAGATACCCTTCCTCGCCGACGGCTCCGGTTACAGTATATAAATACATTACGCTTCCTCCGTTAAGTCCTTCATAAACATTTCAAAGCAGAGTCCCCAGTAGCTCGGCACTTCGTTTTCTTCGCAGTAGCGGATGCATTTCGATACGTAATCCGCCGCCTTTTTCACCGACTCGTACAGGCTGTGGCCGTTCAGATACATGCCTGCGATAATTGCCGCAATGACATCTCCCGTACCGCTCCGGTCGCCGCCGATGCGGTCTACCATGACAATCTGGAAGTCTTCGCCTTTGTTATAGATAAAGTTGGCAATCTGCGTCTGGTTAAAGTGGATGCCCGTCACCACGATGTGTTTCGGTCCCCGCTTTGCCAGTTTTCCGCACATCTCTTTCAGCTCCTCAATCGAAGCCCCGTTCTCCGGATACGGCGCATCGATCAGTGTGCAGAGTTCTGTCAGGTTCGGCGTGATGATATCCGCGTAGTGAACCAGTTCTTTCATCTTTTCGCACATCTCTTTCGTGTACGTCCGATACAGCTTCCCATATCTCCCATGACCGGATCGACGATGACAAAGTTGCGGTCCGTCTTAAAATGGCGGATAAAATCAAAGCACGATATCCACCTGCTGTTCCGATCCTAAGAAGCCGGTCGAGATCGCATCGAAATCGAGCT
>ENA-OQHY01000047-OQHY01000047.1-human-gut-metagenome-genome-assembly--contig:-NODE-47-length-62852-cov-2.798788_pt1 | contig 62852 bp, 92 predicted proteins | sample MGYA00242570_ERZ504733 | MGnify/ENA primary metagenome ERZ504733 (study PRJEB26092, sample SAMD00036219) | human gut metagenome | host: Homo sapiens | study: EMG produced TPA metagenomics assembly of... | reverse complement strand
ATGTGATTTTATTATTGAAGGATATTACCGGGCTGGTAGAACCTCAGCCTGCCAAAGTGCGGGAGAAACTGATTCAGTCCGGAAAACATTACAGCGAGATGCTGCCTGTTGAATATGTTCCTACAGAATTAAATTTCGTAAATTACCCACATTTATTCGTTTTGCTGAACCGTTTTCGCAGCAATTGACGACGGGGGTTTTACGTGGCTTTATAAAGGGAGATGACAAAATATTGTCCAAAAGATTTTCGATTGGGCATAAACAAAAATGATGGGGTGACTGGGTTTTTATGAACGAACAATATTCCGCGTTGCGTAGTAATGTCAGTATGCTCGGCAAAGTGCTTGGAGATACCATCAAAGATGCGTTGGGGGAAAACATCCTCGACCGCGTTGAAACCATCCGCAAGCTGTCAAAATCTTCCCGTGCAGGTAACGAGGCCAGTCGTCAGGAGCTGCTCACCACCTTGCAGAACCTTTCTAACGATGAGCTGCTGCCCGTTGCCCGCGCCTTCAGCCAGTTTCTGAACCTGGCAAATACCGCTGAGCAATACCACAGCATTTCGCCGAATGGCGAAGCTGCCAGCAACCCGGAAGTCATTGCCCGTACGCTTCGTAAACTGAAAGACCAGCCAGACCTCAACGAAGACATCATCAAAAAAGCGGTGGAGTCCCTTTCGCTGGAGCTGGTTCTGACCGCTCACCCAACCGAAATCACTCGCCGCACCCTGATCCACAAAATGGTGGAAGTGAACAACTGCCTCAAGCAGCTGGATAACAAAGACATTGCTGACTACGAGCGCAACCAGCTGATGCGCCGTCTGCGCCAGCTGATTGCCCAGTCCTGGCACACCGATGAAATTCGTAAGCATCGTCCAAGCCCGGTCGACGAAGCCAAATGGGGCTTTGCAGTAGTGGAAAATAGCCTGTGGGAAGGGGTGCCGAACTACCTGCGTGAGCTGAACGAGCAGCTGGAAGCGAATCTGGATTACCGCCTGCCGGTCGATTTTGTGCCGGTGCGCTTCACCTCCTGGATGGGCGGCGACCGTGACGGCAACCCGAACGTCACCGCGGAAATTACCCGCCACGTGCTCCTGTTGAGCCGCTGGAAAGCAACCGACCTGTTCCTGAAAGATATTCAGGTGTTGATCTCCGAGCTGTCGATGGTAGAGGCCACGCCGGAACTGCGCGCGCTGGCTGGCGAAGAAGGTGCCAGCGAGCCGTATCGTTTCCTGATGAAAAAACTGCGTGGCCAACTGATGGCGACGCAGGCCTGGCTGGAAGCGCGTCTGAAAGGCCAGCGCCTGCCAAAGCGGAAGGCCTGCTGAGCCAGAACGAGCAGCTCTGGGAGCCGCTGTATGCCTGCTATAAATCACTGCAGGCCTGCGGAATGGGCATCATCGCGAATGGCGAACTGCTCGACACCCTGCGCCGCGTGAAGTGTTTCGGCGTGCCGCTGGTGCGTATTGACGTCCGTCAGGAAAGCACCCGTCATACCGAAGCGCTGGGCGAACTGACCCGCTATCTCGGCATCGGCGACTATGAAAGCTGGTCTGAAGCGGACAAACAAGCCTTCCTGATCCGCGAACTGAACTCCAAGCGCCCCCTGCTGCCACGTAACTGGGAGCCAAGCAACGAAACCCGCGAGGTGCTCAACACCTGTAAAGCGATCGTTGATGCGCCGAAAGGATCGGTGGCTGCCTATGTGATCTCCATGCGAAAACGCCGTCTGACGTGCTGGGTGTTCACCTTCTGCTCAAAGAAGCCGGTATCGACTATGCCCTTCCGGTTGCACCGCTGTTTGAAACCCTTGATGACCTGAACAACGCCAACGACGTCATGACGCAGCTGCTGAACATCGACTGGTACCGCGGCTTTATTCAGGGCAAACAGATGGTGATGATTGGCTATTCCGACTCCGCAAAAGACGCGGGCGTCATGGCGGCATCCTGGGCGCAGTATCAGGCACAGGATGCGTTGATCAAAACCTGTGAAAAAGCAGGCATCGAACTGACGCTGTTCCACGGACGCGGCGGCTCGATTGGTCGTGGTGGTGCGCCAGCGCATGCGGCACTGCTGTCACAACCGCCGGGAAGCCTGAAAGGCGGCCTGCGCGTGACCGAACAGGGCGAGATGATCCGCTTCAAGTACGGCCTGCCGGAAGTGACCATCAGCAGCCTGTCGCTCTACACCAGTGCGATTCTGGAAGCGAACCTGCTGCCACCGCCAGAGCCGAAAGAGTCCTGGTGCCATATCATGGACGAGCTGTCAGATATCTCCTGCGATCTGTACCGCGGCTACGTACGTGAAAACAAAGATTTTGTGCCTTACTTCCGTTCAGCTACCCCTGAGCAGGAGCTGGGTAAACTGCCGCTGGGTTCACGTCCGGCTAAACGCCGCCCGACCGGTGGCGTAGAGTCTCTGCGTGCCATCCCGTGGATCTTCGCCTGGACCCAGAACCGTCTGATGCTGCCGCCTGGCTGGGCGCAGGCGCGGCGCTGCAGAAAGTGGTGGAAGATGGCAAACAGAACGAACTGGAAACCATGTGCCGCGACTGGCCATTCTTCTCCACCCGTCTGGGTATGCTGGAGATGGTCTTCTCGAAAGCAGACCTGTGGCTGGCGGAATACTACGATCAGCGTCTGGTGAAGCCTGAGCTGTGGACGCTGGGTAAAGAGCTGCGCGAACTGCTGGAAGACGACATCAAAGTGGTGCTGGACATTGCTAACGACTCGCACCTGATGGCGGATCTGCCGTGGATTGCCGAGTCCATCCAGCTGCGTAACATCTACACCGACCCCTCACGTCCTGCAGGCGGAGCTGCTGCACCGTTCACGTCTGGCGGAAGAAGAAGGTAAAGAGCCGGATCCACGCGTCGAACAGGCGTTGATGGTGACGATTGCAGGCGTTGCGGCAGGTATGCGTAACACAGGCTAATCCATTGGCTTCATACAGGCCCGGCAGCGCTAACGCTGCCGGGCGATATCCGGTATTCACGCCATGCACCACGACATCAGCACCCTTCTGACCGACCTCATTAATGGCACCGTAGCGCTACGTGACGTACGGTTTTTCACCCCGCCCGACCCACACTCCCACACATCGCCTTGCCTGGTCATTAACCTCGATAATGCCTGCGAAGCGTGGTTTTCTTACTCTGCAGAGGGGTTACTTCATACCGGACACGCGCTCAGCATCAGCTTCGGTAAACAGCAGCTGTCGCTTCGTCTTTATCGGGATAACGTGCTTATACAGCACCAGCAGGTTGCCCGGCGCGGCCCCCGAACCGGAGCGTTTCTCCTGCAAACGCTGGCCGAACTGCAGATGCAGCCTGATGAACAGGAAACGGCCAGACTTGTGGTACTGAGTATGCTCAGCCACTGTCGCGATCTTCTTGGCAGCGACATTCACACTGACAGCCGCAGTCGCGCTTTGTTTGAAGCCATCCGGCGCTATCTCGATGAACATCACGCCTCACCGCTGACCCGCGATTCCGTGGCGCAGGCGTTTTATATTTCACCCAACTACCTTTCACATCTGTTTCAGAAGACCGGGAACGTGGGGTTCAATGAATACCTGACCCAAACGCGTCTGGAACACGCGCGCCAGTTGCTCAAGGGTTATGACCTAAAAATCAAAGATATTGCCGCCCGCTGCGGCTTTACAGACAGCAACTACTTCTGTCGCCTCTTTCGTAAACATACCGAACGCTCCCCTTCCGAGTACCGCCGCCAGTATCACAGCCAGCTGACTGCCAAAAACTAGCATTGTGATCGCCCTCTCACTTCACTAAGCACATTACATTTGTCCAGTATTTGGCAAAATTGACCTGTATCCCCGGCCAGCAGCCCCACCTTATCCTTAGGTTAACCTTTCTGACTTAAGGAAAAATAATGGAACTGTATCTGGATACCGCCAACGTGGCAGAGGTTGAGCGCCTGGCGCGCATTTTTCCGATTGCCGGCGTCACCACCAACCCGAGCATTGTAGCCGCCAGCGGCGAAACCCTCTGGAACGTACTGCCTCGTCTGCAAAACGCCATCGGGCCCCAGGGTACGCTGTTTGCCCAGACCATGAGCCGTGAAGCCGAAGGATGGTGGCAGAAGCCAAACGCCTGAGTAACGCCATTCCTGGCATCGTGGTGAAAATCCCGGTGACCGCACAGGGCCTTATGGCGATAAAAATGCTGAAAAAAGAGGGCATAACTACGTTGGGCACGGCCGTTTACAGCGCCGCCCAGGGTTTACTGGCCGCGCTGGCGGGAGCGAAATATGTCGCACCGTATGTTAACCGCGTCGACGCTCAGGGCGGGGACGGCATTCGTATGGTACAGGAGCTGCAATCCCTGCTCGAACGCCACGCGCCCGAAAGCAACGTGCTGGCCGCCAGCTTCAAAACACCACGTCAGGCGCTGGACTGCCTGCTCGCCGGATGTGAAGCAATCACGCTTCCTTTAGATGTAGCGCAACAAATGCTCGGCACCCCGGCGGTAGAGTCAGCCATAGAGAAGTTTGAACACGACTGGAAAAACGCGTTTGGTAACCTCAACCTCTAAGGGAGATCTGTTATGGACCGTATCATTCAATCGCCGGGGAAATATATCCAGGGCGCTGATGTTCTCACCCGTCTCGGCGACTATCTGAAACCACTGGCAACACGCTGGCTGGTTGTGGGCGATAAGTTTGTGCTGGGTTTTGCACAAGAGACCTTGCTTGAGAGTTTTAAAAAAGCGGAAATTCATGCTGAAATCGTGCCCTTCGGGGGCGAATGTTCGCAAAACGAAATCGATCGCCTGAAAAAACGGGCCGACGGCGCCGACTGTATGGCGGTGCTCGGTATCGGCGGCGGGAAAACGCTGGATACCGCCAAAGCGCTGGCGCATTTTATGGACGTGCCCGTTGCCATCGCCCCGACTATCGCCTCCACCGACGCCCCGTGCAGCGCCCTTTCCGTCATTTATACCGACAGCGGTGAATTCGATCGCTACCTGATGCTGCCGCATAACCCGAACATGGTGATTGTCGACACCCGGGTGGTAGCTGGCGCTCCGCCGCGTCTGCTGGCCGCCGGGATAGGCGATGCCCTTGCCACCTGGTTTGAAGCGCGCGCCTGTTCCCGTAGTGCGCGATCACATGGCGGGCGGAAAATGTACCCAGGCTGCGCTAGCCCTCGCCGAGCTGTGCTACAACACGTTAATTGAAGAGGGTGAGAAAGCGATGCTCGCGGCCGGGCAGCACGTGGTCACACCGGCGCTGGAGCGCATCATTGAAGCCAATACCTATCTGAGCGGCGTTGGATTTGAAAGCGGTGGACTGGCGGCCGCGCACGCCATTCACAACGGAATGACCGCCGTGCCGGAGGCACATTCGTTCTATCACGGTGAAAAAGTGGCGTTTGGGACGCTGACGCAACTGGTGCTGGAAAATGCCCCGGTAGAGGAAATTGAAACCGTCGCAGCGCTGTGTCACAGCGTAGGTTTGCCCATCACGCTGGCACAACTGAACATTAAAGAGGATATTCCGCTTAAAATGCGGCTGATTGCCGAGGCAGCCTGCGCAGAGGGTGAAACCATTCACAACATGCCAGGCGGGGTGTCACCGGATCAGGTTTACGCGGCGCTGCTGGTGGCCGATCAGTACGGGCAACGGTTCCTGCGGGAGTGGGCGTAACCGGTATGGCCGGATAATAAAAAAATCCCCGCCGAAGCGGGGATTGTATTTACTGCAGATCAAACCGATCCAAATCCATCACCTTCGCCCAAGCGGCAACAAAGTCACGGACGAATTTCTCATGGGCGTCGCTGCTGGCGTAAACCTCGGCCAGTGCGCGCAGCACGGCGTTCGAACCGAATACCAGATCGGCACGCGTGGCGGTGTATTTCACTTCACCGCTGGCGCGATCGCTGCCGGCAAACAGCTCGTTTGATTCATCGGTCGCTTTCCACTGGGTATTCATGTCCAGCAGGTTCACGAAGAAATCGTTGCTCAGCACGCCTTCACGATGGGTGAACACGCCGTTCTGACTGCCATCGAAGTTCGCCCCCAGTACGCGCAGACCACCAATCAGCACCGTCAGTTCTGGTGCAGTGAGCGTCAGCTGCTGGGCCTTATCAATCAACAGAGACTCGGTAGTGGAGGCATCAACCTGTGCACGGTAGTTACGGAAGCCATCGGCAATCGGTTCGAGCAGGTTAAACATCTCGATATCCGTCTGATCCTGACGCGCATCAACGCGGCCCGGCGTGAACGGTACATTGACGTAAACGCCGGCCTCTTTCGCCGCCTGTTCAACACCCACCACACCTGCCAGCACGATGATATCGGCCAGTGACGCTTTGTTGGTGGTACGCTGAATAGCTTCCAGGGCGGGTAACGCGCGAACCGCTGCGGCGTTAACTTCCCAGTCGCGCTGGGGTGCCAGTGCCAGACGCGCACCGTTGGCGCCGCCACGCTTATCGCCACCGCGGAAGGTCGATGCAGACGCCCAGGCAACGGAAACCAGGTCGCTCACGGACAGACCCGAGGCAATGATTTCCGCTTTCAGACTCTCAATGTCCTCTTTGGTCGGGTTGAACACCGCCTGCGGCAGTGGATCCTGCCAGATGAGATCTTCTTTCGGCACTTCCGGACCAATGTAACGCGCTTTTGGCCCCATATCACGGTGGGTCAGCTTGAACCACGCGCGCGCAAAGGCTTCGTTAAAGGCCTGCGGATCGTTCAGGAAGCGGCGGGAGATTTTCTCGAACTCGGGGTCAAAACGCAGCGTCAGATCGGTGACCAGCATCGTCGGTTTGCGCTTTTTCGACGGGTCGAACGGATCAGGCATAATGTCTGGTGCATCCACGGCTTCGAACTGAATCGCACCCGCCGGGCTGCGGGTCTGCACCCACTCGTATTTGAACAGGTTCTCGAAGAAGTAGTTACTCCACTGGGTCGCGTTTGTGACCAGATGACTTCCAGCCCGGAGGTGATCGCATCTGCGCCAACGCCGGTACCGTGCGTACTGGTCCAGCCCAGACCCTGCGCTTCAATTGGCGCGGCTTCCGGGTCGGCACCGACATGGGTCGCTTCACCTGCACCGTGGTTTTACCGAGGGTATGACCGCCTGCAATCAACGCAACGGTCTCTTCGTCGTTCATCCCCATGTTGCCAAAGGTGGCACGGATCGCCGCGGCCGCTGACAGTGGTTCACCGCTGGCGTTTGGCCCTTCCGGGTTAACGTAAATCAGCCCCATTTCGGTGGCTGCCAGTGGGCGCTTCGCCAGTGCTTCCGGATCACGGTGGGTGAGCCAGGCTTTTCATCACCCCAGTTCACGTCCATATCCGGTTCCCAGACATCTTCACGCCCGGCCCCAAAACCAAAGGTACGGAAACCAGAGTTCTCCAGCGCCACGTTACCGGCAAGGATGAAGAGGTCAGCCCAGGAAATTTTTTGACCGTATTTTTGCTTGATAGGCCACAGGAGACGGCGCGCTTTATCCAGACTTACGTTATCTGGCCAGGAGTTCAGGGGGGCAAAGCGCTGTTGACCGCGCCCTGCGCCACCGCGACCGTCAACGGAGCGATAGGTACCTGCGCCGTGCCAGGCCATACGGATAAACAAGCCCGCATAGCTGCCCCAGTCGGCTGGCCACCACGGCTGAGAGTCGGTCAGAAGTGCTTTGAGATCGCCCTTGAGCGCTGAGTAATCAAGTTTGCTGAATTCTTTGCGGTAGTCAAAGTCTTCACCCAGAGGGTTAGAACGGTTGGAATGTTGATTAAGAAGATCGACGCGGAGTTGTTTTGGCCACCAGTCGCGGCTGCTGTGCTCCCCCCGCGCTGTGATCGACGCTGCCTGATGGAACGGGCACTTGCCGATTGATGCCGCATTATTGCTGTCGTCTGACGTGCTCATCGCTATGCTCCCTTTTACAGTGTTACCGTTACGATATACGCCCTTGTTGATAAGGTATAGTTGAGATAACCCACAGATTCGATAGTTAATTCCGTTTAATTTCCCATTGAAAGTATGTGCGTTCTGTACGTCAAAGGCAGCATTGCTGATATGGCGGGGAAATAAAACCCTTATAAATCAAAAAACCCTCCGAAGAGGCTTCTATTTATTATGCGCCAGGCCGAACACCCAGCGTGTGGCAAATGGCGTAACTCATTTCCGCGCGGTTGAGCGTATAGAAGTGGAAATCCTTCACCCCTTCACGACTCAAGATCTTCACCATGTCCATCGCGATGTTTGCGCCCACCAGCTTGCGTGTTTCCGGGTCATCGTCCAGCCCTTCGTACATTTTAGACATCCAGTGCGGAATGCGCACATTGGTCATATCGGCAAATTTCTTCGCCTGTTTGAAGTTAGAGACCGGCAAAATTCCCGGGATAATTTCGACGTCGATGCCCGCGGACACACAGCGGTCACGAAAGCGCAGGTAGCTTTCCACATCAAAGAAGAACTGGGTAATGGCGCGGTTCGCACCGGCGTCCACTTTACGCTTCAGGTTAAGCAGATCCGCCTGGGCGCTTTTCGCTTCCGGGTGAACTTCAGGATAAGCAGCAACGGAAATGTCGAAGTCTGCGACCTCTTTCAGCAGCGCGACCAGATCGGTGGCGTACATGTCCGGTTTACCGCTCCCCGGCGGCAGGTCACCACGCAGGGCGACGATATGGCGAATACCGTTGTTCCAGTAGTCCTGGGCAATGGCACGCAGCTCATCGCGCGTCGCGTCGATACAGGTCAGGTGCGGAGCCGCTTCCAGACCCGTACGGTCCTTAATGCCTTTAATGATGCTGTGCGTACGGTCACGCTCACCGGAGTTAGCACCGTAGGTGACGGAGACAAACTTCGGTTTCAGCTGCTCAGGCGATCGATAGAGCTCCAGAGGGTTTGCTCCATTTCACTGGTGCGCGGCGGGAAAAATTCAAAAGAGACGTTAATCTGACCATTTACTTCGGCCAGGCTCTGATTCAGGGCTTCCCGCTGGTTGGCGTGAAAAAAGCTCATACCTTACCTCATCAATCGCGTGTCATTGTGTGTTGTGTTTCGAACTTCTATACGTTTAGACGTCCAGATGTAAAAATGACGGAAAAGCGAGGGACGTCAACAGAAATAATCGCCAGGAATGGTGAGGAATGCTCAGGGAAGATGAAGGGAGTTCATGATGGCGGGTGAGTGCGGTCTGATGCCCTCACCCTGTCCTCTCCCACCGGGAGAGGGAACAAGAAAGATTACAGCAGTTTAGCCAGACGGTTGATGTCGGACTGGATGGCCCCGGCGGTCACATCGCGCCCCGCACCCGGGCCACGGATCACCAGTGGGTTATCACGGTACCAGCGGCTTTCAATGGCGAAAACATTATCGCACGGCAGCAGTGCCGCCAGCGGATGTTCAGGACGAACCGCCTCGACACCCACACGTGCTTTTCCGTTCGCTTCGAAACGCGCCACGTAGCGCAGCACCAGCCCCATCTCGTTTGCCGCTTCCAGACGTTGCACCATCTGCTCGTTCAGCTCTTCGCCGTTCTCGAAGAAATGGTCGACAGAGTCGTCCTCACAGCCAGCAGGCACCAGCGACTCAACGCGGACGGCATCAGGTTCGATGTCATAACCGGCTTCGCGCGCCAGGATCACCAGCTTACGCATAACGTCTTTACCGGAGAGGTCAACGCGTGGGTCAGGTTCCGTTAAGCCTGCTGCCATGCCTGATCCACCAGGTCAGTGAACGGCACGGTGCCATCAAACTGCAGGAACAGCCAGGAGAGCGTGCCGGAGAAGATGCCACTCAGCGCCAGAATGCTGTCGCCGCTTTCAATCAAATCACGCACGGTATGGTTAACCGGCAAGCCAGCGCCCACCGTGGCGTTATACAGCCAGTGACGGCCTGTCTTTTCAAACGCGTCGTGGATTTGACGGTACTTGTCCGTGCTGCTCGCCCCCGCCAGCTTATTGGCGCTAATAACATGGAAACCGTGGCTGGCGAAATCAAGATACTGATCGGCAAGCTGTTCACTGGCGGTCACGTCCAGCACCACCAGATCGTCATACGGGTGCGCGCGCATCCAGAGGAACAGCGACTCTTCGTCCTGTTCAACCGCTTCATCGTTAAAGAAGGCCAGCGCCCGGCTGGCGTCCAGCCCTTCGTAGTTCAGCAGGCTGCGGCGGCTGTCCACCACGCCCGCGAGAATAAATTCAAACCCGGTACGCGCTGAGAGGGTCACCTGCTCGCGCGCGAACAGCTCCAGCCAGCGTGAGCCGATGTTTCCTTTACCAAACAGCACCAGTCCAATGCGTTTCTCCGCACGGAACAGAGAGGTATGCAGCCCCTGAATCAGACTCTCGGTGGGTCCTTTACGCAGTACCGCCACCAGGCTGATGCCCTCTTCCGACTGCCAGGTGAATTCAACCGGCTGGCCTTTCAACTGCTGCCAGAAACGGTGGCAGTGCAGCGGGTTGCGGGTAACGCCCGCCCCCACCATGCCACCAGCGCCAGACCCTGACGCAGGCGAAGCTCGCCCGGCAGGCCCGCTTCATCAAGAATTTTCAGGGCGCTGTCCGCCACTTCGGCGGTGTAGCAGAACTGCAGCAGCTGGCGATCGTTATGCACGCCAACGGCGAGCGGACGCACCTGGGCACGTTTGAGGATCAGGTCGATGTCTTTGTGTGCCAGTTTGAAATCCTGGCCCGCCGGGACCTGGAACTCAATCAGGCAGATGTCGTCATGGCTGGTCACAATTCGCGCCCCCGTACCGGACGCCAGGACGCGTTCGATACGGGTAGAGCCTTGATCCGGGGTGTAACTACAGCGCAGCTGCAGGTCGATGTCGCTCCCGGAAACGGGCTGTAGCGTACGCGCATGCAGAACCGGTGCCGCCAGGCGTGCCAGCTCGCTGGCCTCGTCCAGACGCAGCAGCGGCAGCAGGCAGGCATCTTTCACTTTACGCGGGTCAGCACTGTAGACACCGGCCACGTCGCTCCAGATGGTGACGCGGGAAACGCCTGCCAGCGCACCAATTTGCGTCGCTGAGTAGTCAGAGCCGTTACGTCCCAGCAGCACGGTTTCACCGGCACTGCTGCGGCTGATAAAGCCGGTCACCACAATACGTTTGCCCGGATGCTGAACCAGCAGCTGTTGCAGCAGCGGATATGACAAGCCTTCATCCACCCTGCGGCTGAGCGGCGCGTTCGGCGCGCAGGAAGTCACGCGCGTCAAGCCAGGCCGCATCCACGCCCAGGTGTTGCAGCACGGCCGCCATCAGGCGCGCAGACCACACTTCACCGTGGCCGACCACCTCGGCATACACCGCGTCGGTAATACCGCTGTCCAGCAGGGCAGCCAGACGCTCAAGGTCATGCGTAAAGGCGCTAATCAATCCGTCCGCGATGTCCGCAGGCAGTAAGCCGGCAATCAGCTCACTCTGGTAACGACGTAAGGACTGTTGCACCTGATGCGCAGAGAGGCGATCGGTCTGACTCAGTTTGAGCCAGCTAATCAACTGGTTGGTGGTGCTGCCAGCCGCGGAGACAACCATCATGTCCCCCGGCTGCGAATACTCTGTCATGATCCCTGCGACACGCAGGTAACACTTCACATCAGCAAGACTACTACCACCAAACTTGTGCAGTTGACGACCCTTCGCCCCTGCCTGCGCTATCACACTCATGATTACCCCTTGGCTGCGACCCGGAAGCCATTTTCCAGATCGGCAATTAAATCTTCAGAATCTTCAATACCGGTCGAGATACGCAGCAGCGTCTCAGAAATACCGGCGGCGGCACGTGCTTCTGGTGCCATACCTGCGTGCGTCATGGTCGCGGCGTGGGAGATCAAGCTTTCAACCCCACCTAATGATTCCGCCAGCGTAAACAATGACAGCCCGCTCAGGAAGCGACGCAGCGTTTGCTCGTCACCGTCCAGTTCAAAACTTAACATCGCGCCAAATCCCTTTTGTTGACGCGCGGCAATCTCGTGCCCCTGGTTTTCCGGCAGCGACGGGTGATAGAGCTTTTTCACCAGCGGCTGGGTCTTCAGGAAATCGACAATCGCCTGAGCATTGCGCTGCGCCACTTCCATGCGCGGCGACAGCGTGCGGATACCGCGCAACAACAGGTAGCTGTCGAAAGCGCTCGCAGTGACGCCAATGTTATTGGCCCACCATGCCAGTTCGGTGACAACGTCGGGATCTTTTGCAATCACCACGCCCGCTACCACATCAGAATGACCGTTCAGATATTTTGTGCATGAATGCAATACCAGATCGGCACCCAGCGCAAGCGGGTTCTGAAGGGCCGGACTGAGGAAGGTATTATCCACTACACTTATCGCTCCCGCATCCCTTGCGCGCTGACAAATTTTCGCAATATCGACGACGCGCAACAATGGATTGCTTGGACTTTCCACCAGCACCAGCTTCGGTTTCTCTGCCAGCGCCTGTTTCAGCGCCTGTTCGTCGTTTTGATCGACAAACTGCACGCGGTAGCACCGCGTTTTGCGAGGCTGTCAAACAGACGATAGCTACCACCGTAACAGTCATGCGGTGCCACCAGCAGGTCACCCGGCTTCAGAAATACCGTCGTCACCAGGTGAATCGCAGACATCCCGGTGTTGGTTAACACGGCGCCTGCACCGCCTTCCAGCTCCGCCAGCGTGCGCTGGGTCACGTCACGCGTCGGGTTGCCGCGACGGGAGTAGTCATGCGCACGGGGTTCATTAAAACCGGTAAAATTGTAAGTACTGGAAAGATGAATTGGCGGGACAACACAGCCGTACTGCTCGTCATCATTTAATCCGCTACGCACTGCGATGGTGGCCTGTTTACGCGTCATGGTGAAGGCTTCCTGGCTAAAAGAGGTGAAAAGTCAGGCACCAGAGTAAACACTGAAAGTATGGACGTCAATACATCTGGACATCTAACTTCTTTGCGTATAGATTGAGCAATGCGCAAATAGCCGTTAAAATTATATGCTTTAGTGCACGCTGCAGCGGCAATATCCGTGCCACGGTATCGTCTCTACGGTAAACTACGCTGGATTACGGTCAAAACTGGCGATGACGGGTTTTGCACCTTTAGATTAATGACTGAGAGGATTAAAGGTATCTCATGGCTGAATGGAGCGGCGAATATATCAGCCCATACGCTGAGCACGGTAAGAAGAGTGAGCAAGTAAAGAAAATTACGGTTTCCATTCCTCTGAAGGTGTTGAAGATCCTCACCGATGAACGTACGCGTCGTCAGGTGAACAACCTGCGCCACGCGACCAACAGCGAACTGCTGTGCGAAGCGTTTCTGCATGCGTTTACCGGTCAACCGTTGCCAAACGATGAAGATCTGCGCAAAGAGCGTAGTGATGAAATTCCGGAAGAGGCGAAGGTGATCATGCGTGAACTGGGTATCGACCCGGATACGTGGGAATACTGAGAAGCGGGTACAAAAAAGGCACCTTGCGGTGCCTTTTTCGGGAAACTTACTTAGCGCCCGGGATGCTGAAACGCTTGTTGAAGCGGTCAACACGGCCACCGGTTGCAACATCACGCTGCTTACCAGTGTAGAACGGGTGGCATTTGCCGCACACGTCCAGGTTCAGATCGTGACCCACGGTAGAGCGGATCTGGATAGAGTTACCGCAAGAACAGTTTGCAGTAATCATTTCGTATTTCGGGTGAATATCTTTTTTCATGGGAGAACCTCAGTTAAGGCCGCGTCGCTCTTCCAGCCCTAACGCCAGACACCACGCGATGTTGAATGTAAGTTCTTTGGCGTAAAGTACACCAAAGGCGGCGAATCATACAGAATTTGACCAACGTATGCAAACTGATCCGCACGCCGCTTTCACTAATGTGTATACTAACGCGCCACTTTTCAAGTCAGGAAGATTCGATGCCCGTCGCTCACGTTGCCCTGCCCGTTCCGCTTCCCCGCACCTTTGACTATCTGCTGCCTGACAGCATGAGCGCCAAAGCGGGCTGTCGCGTGACCGTGCCATTTGGCAAACAGCAGCGTATTGGGATTGTGGTGTCGGTGAGCGATAAGAGCGAATTGCCGCTCAATGAGCTGAAAGCCGTCGCGGAGGTACTGGACAGCGAGCCCGTGTTCTCCACCAGCACCTGGCGGCTCCTGCTGTGGGCGGCAGATTACTACCATCACCCTATCGGCGATGTCCTGTTCCACGCCCTGCCTATTATGCTTCGTCAGGGTAAAAGTGCCAGCCACGCTCCCCTGTGGTACTGGTTTGCCACTGAAGAGGGTCAGGCGGTCGATATCAATAGCCTGAAACGCTCGCAGAAACAGCAGCAGGCGCTGGCGGCCCTGCGTCAGGGGAAAATCTGGCGACATCAGGTTGACGAGCTTGAGGTGAGCGAAACGGCGCTACAGGCCTGCGCAAAAAGGGCTGAGCGAACTGGCAAGCGAGGCGCCTGCTTTATGACTGGCGGGACAGTTTCTCCGTTTCAGGGGATCGTCTGCGACTCAACACCGAGCAGGCCACCGCCGTAGGAGCCATTCACAGCGCCTCCGATCATTTCTCCGCCTGGCTACTGGCAGGGGTCACCGGCTCCGGCAAAACAGAAGTGTATCTCAGCGTACTGGAAAACGTGCTTGCGCAGGGTAAACAGGCGCTGGTGATGGTTCCGGAAATCGGCCTTACACCACAAACCATCGCCCGTTTTCGCGAGCGGTTTAATGCGCCGGTTGAAGTGTACATTCGGGCCTGAACGACAGCGAGCGCCTCAGCGCCTGGCTGAAAGCCAAAAACGGCGAAGCGGCGATTGTGATTGGCACCCGTTCCTCGCTGTTTACGCCGTTTAAAAACCTCGGCGTTATCGTCATCGATGAAGAGCATGACAGCTCCTATAAGCAACAGGAAGGCTGGCGCTATCACGCCCGCGATCTGGCCGTTTATCGCGCCCATAGCGAGCAAATCCCGATTATTCTTGGCTCCGCGACGCCCGCCCTCGAAACGCTGCATAACGTTCGCCAGCGTAAATACCACATGCTGCGCCTGACGCGGCGCGCAGGAACGCACGCCCTGCTATTCAGCATGTGCTGGATCTAAAAGGCCAGCAGGTGCAGGCGGGGTTAGCGCCTGCGCTTATCACCCGGATGCGCCAGCATTTGCAGGCCGGTAATCAGGTCATTTTATTCCTTAACCGCCGCGGGTTTGCCCCGGCGCTGTTGTGTCACGACTGCGGCTGGATTGCCGAATGCCCGCGCTGCGACCACTACTACACGTTCCATCAGGCCCAGCGCCATTTGCGCTGCCACCACTGCGACAGCCAGCGGCCGGTACCACGCCAGTGTCCGTCATGTGGCTCAACGCATATCGTGCCGGTCGGTCTGGGGACGGAGCAACTGGAGGAGGCCCTTAAGCCTTTCTTCCCTGACGTTCCTCTTTCCCGCATCGACCGTGACACCACCAGCCGCAAAGGGGCGCTGGAACAGCAGCTGGCGGAAGTGCATCGCGGTGGCGCACGCATTCTGATTGGCACGCAGATGCTGGCCAAAGGGCACCACTTCCCGGACGTAACGCTGGTCGCCCTGCTGGACGTAGACGGCGCGCTGTTTTCGGCCGATTTCCGCTCAGCAGAACGTTTTGCCCAGCTTTATACCCAGGTTGCCGGACGTGCCGGTCGCGCAGGCAAACAGGGTGAGGTGGTTTTACAGACCCACCATCCTGAACATCCGTTACTGCAAACCCTGCTGCATAAAGCTATGACGCGTTTGCGGAGCAGGCGCTGGCAGAACGCCAGACGATGCAGCTTCCGCCGTGGACCAGCCACGTCATCATTCGCGCAGAAGATCACAACAACCAGCAGGCACCGCTTTTCCTGCAGCAGCTGAGAAACCTCCTGCAGGCCAGTCCGCTGGTGGATAACCCGCTGTGGATACTGGGGCCGGTGCCGGCGCTGGCACCAAAGCGTGGTGGACGTTTCCGCTGGCAGATTTTGCTCCAGCACCCTTCGCGCATCCGCCTGCAACATATCGTCAGCGGCGCGCTGGTGCTGATCAATACCCTACCGGAAGCGCGCAAAGTGAAGTGGGTGCTGGACGTTGATCCTATCGAAGGCTGAAGACGGATCGAAAAATTTAACGCTCCTCACACTTTTTATGAAAATTCTGTAACCGATTCCATTAACTATCTGTAAAAATGGTGGCGTCAGAAGTTCGGTGTTCAGGCGAGGAGAAGACGTTGAAGTCCAGGAAAGAGGTTGCCACGGCGACCATGAAAGACGTTGCCCAGAAAGCACAAGTCTCTACGGCAACCGTGTCCCGCGCATTAATGAACCCGGATAAAGTCTCCCAGGCGACCCGTAACCGGGTAGAGCAGGCTGCGCTGGAAGTGGGCTATTTCCCGCAGGCGATGGGACGAAACGTTAAACGCAATGAGTCGCGCACCATCCTGGTGATTGTGCCGGACATCTGCGATCCCTTCTTCAGCGAGATTATTCGCGGTATCGAAGTGACGGCGGCAGAGCAAGGTTATCTGGTGCTAATTGGCGACTGTGCTCACCAGAACCAGCAGGAAAAAACCTTTATCGACCTCATTATCACCAAGCAGATCGACGGCATGTTGCTGCTTGGGTCTCGCCTGCCCTTTGATGCCAGCATTGAAGAGCAGCGCAATTTACCGCCGATGGTGATGGCCAACGAGTTTGCACCCGAGCTGGAGTTGCCGACGGTACATATTGATAACCTGACCGCCGCGTTCAACGCCGTCAACTATCTTCAGGAACTGGGGCACAAGCGTATTGGCTGCATTGCCGGCCAGAAGAGATGCCATTGTGCCACTACCGCCTGCAGGGCTACGTTCAGGCGCTGCGCCGTACCGGCGTCACCGTCGATCCGCACTACATTGCTCGCGGGGATTTCACCTTTGAAGCCGGTGGACAGGCACTGGAGAAGCTGCTGGATCTGCCCGAGCCGCCGACCGCGGTGTTCTGTCACAGCGATGTGATGGCACTGGGGGCATTATCGTATGCGAAGCGCCGCGGCCTGCGCATACCGAAAGATTTGTCGATCATCGGATTCGATAATATTTCGCTGTCAGAATTTTGCGATCCTCCACTCTCGACCGTGGCGCAGCCGCGCTATGATATTGGGCGTGAAGCGATGCTTCTTCTGCTGGATCAGCTGCATGGTCAAACAGTTAACAGCGGCTCGCGGTTGCTGGACTGTGAATTGATTGTGCGCGGTTCTACCCAGGCATTGACTTAAAGTAAATGTCTTTCAGACACCCTTATCTGGTCAAAGCCCCGCCGCTTAAGTAACATGGCGGGCTGACGAACGAATAAATACAGCGAAACGATAGTGGCACAACGAGATTATGTACGTCGCGGCCAGCCGGCACCTTCGCGACGCAAAAAGAGTAGCTCAAGGAAAAAGCAACGTAACCTGCCTGCTGTCTCGCCAGCGATGGTCGCTATTGCTGCGGCTGTAGTCGTGGCCTTTATTGGTGGTCTGTACTTTATCACGCACCATAAAAAAGAAGAGTCCGAGGCGCTTCAGGCCAGCAAGGTTGCCGGAAACGGCCTTCCGCCGAAGCCTGAAGAGCGCTGGCGCTATATCAAAGAGCTGGAAAGCCGTCAGCCTGGCGTACGTGCGCCGACCGAACCTTCAGCGGGTGGCGAAGTGCAAAATGCCAGCCAGTTGACGGATGAACAGCGTCAGTTGCTGGCACAAATGCAGGCCGATATGCGCCAGCAGCCTACACAGCTGAACGAAGTGCCGTGGAACGAGCAGACGCCGGAACAGCGTCAGCAAACGCTGCAGCGTCGTCAGGCGCAGCAGCAGCTCCAACAGCAACAACAGCAACAACAGCAGTGGGCGCAAACCCAGCCAGTGCAGCAGCCTAAAACGCAGCCGCGGGTGACGGAACAGCCGTATCAGCAGCAAACACGAACGGCGCAGTCCCAGCCAGTGCAGCAACCGCCGAAAGCCCAGCCGCAGAAACAGGCGGCTCAGCCGTATCAGGATCTGCTGCAGACGCCGGCGCATACCACTGCGCAGCAGCCGAAAACGCAGCAGGCCGCACCGGTAACCAAAGAGACCGATGCGCCGAAGCAGACTGCTGAGAAAAAAGACGAACGCCGCTGGATGGTCCAATGTGGTTCATTCAAAGGTGCTGAGCAGGCGGAAACGGTGCGCGCACAGCTGGCTTTTGAAGGGTTTGATTCACGCATTACCACCAATAACGGCTGGAATCGCGTGGTGATTGGCCCGGTCAAAGGCAAAGAAAATGCCGACGGAACCATTTCCCGTTTGAAAGTGGCGGGACACACAAACTGCATTCGACTCGCTACCGGGGGTTGAAACCCCCAAATTCCCCCCCATCTATCATTCTATTCAGCCCTGAGCACAGGCTCAGGGCTTCTGTTTCCCGATTCTGTAACCAGGGGGTCTGCTCGTGACAACAATAGTAAGTGTACGCCGTAACGGCCACGTGGTAATCGCCGGTGATGGCCAGGCCACGCTGGGTAATACCGTAATGAAAGGCAACGTGAAGAAAGTTCGTCGTTTATACAACGACAAAGTGATCGCCGGTTTTGCAGGCGGCACAGCTGACGCCTTCACGCTGTTCGAACTGTTTGAACGCAAACTGGAAATGCACCAGGGTCACCTGGTGAAAGCCGCCGTTGAGCTGGCGAAAGACTGGCGTACCGATCGCATGCTGCGCAAACTTGAAGCGCTGCTGGCGGTGGCCGATGAAACCGCTTCGCTTATCATCACCGGTAACGGTGACGTCATTCAGCCTGAAAACGACCTGATTGCTATTGGCTCTGGTGGCCCGTACGCCCAGGCTGCAGCCCGTGCGCTGTTGGAAAATACCGACATGAACGCGCGCGATATCGCGGTGAAGGCGTTGGATATTGCAGGTGATATCTGCATCTATACCAACCACAACCACACCATCGAAGAATTACCGTCTAAAGCGTAAGGATCTCCCATGTCTGAAATGACCCCACGCGAAATTGTCAGCGAACTGGACAAACATATTATCGGCCAGGACAACGCCAAGCGTTCCGTGGCTATTGCCCTGCGTAACCGCTGGCGCCGCATGCAGCTCGAAGAAGAGCTGCGCCATGAAGTGACGCCAAAAAACATTCTGATGATCGGCCCGACCGGTGTCGGTAAAACCGAAATCGCCCGTCGTCTGGCGAAACTGGCTAACGCCCCGTTCATCAAAGTCGAAGCCACCAAGTTCACCGAAGTGGGCTATGTGGGTAAAGAAGTGGACTCCATCATTCGCGATCTGACCGACTCGGCGATCAAAATGGTGCGCGTCCAGGCGATTGAGAAAACCGCTACCGCGCCGAAGAGATGGCGGAAGAGCGCATTCTTGACGTCCTGATCCCACCGGCGAAAAACAACTGGGGCCAGGCTGAACAGCAGGCTGAGCCGTCAGCGGCGCGTCAGGCGTTCCGCAAAAAACTGCGTGAAGGCGAGCTGGACGACAAAGAGATTGAGATCGATCTTGCTGCTGCCCCTATGGGTGTGGAAATCATGGCACCGCCTGGCATGGAAGAGATGACCAGCCAGCTGCAGTCCATGTTCCAGAACCTGGGCGGCCAGAAGCAGAAAGCGCGTAAAGCTGAAAATCAAAGACGCCATGAAGCTGCTGATCGAAGAAGAAGCGGCGAAACTGGTGAACCCGGAAGAGCTGAAGCAGGATGCTATCGACGCGGTTGAGCAGCACGGTATCGTGTTTATCGACGAAATCGACAAAATCTGTAAGCGTGGCGAATCCTCAGGCCCGGATGTCTCCCGTGAAGGCGTTCAGCGCGACCTGCTGCCGCTGGTTGAAGGCTGCACCGTCTCCACCAAACACGGTATGGTCAAAACGGACCACATCCTGTTTATTGCCTCTGGCGCATTCCAGGTGGCGAAACCGTCTGACCTGATCCCGGAACTGCAGGGTCGTCTGCCGATTCGCGTGGAGCTGCAGGCGCTGACCACTGAAGATTTCGAACGCATCCTGACCGAGCCAAATGCCTCTGTGACCGTACAGTACAAAGCGCTGATGGCAACCGAAGGTGTGAACATCGAGTTCACTGAAGACGGTATCAAACGCATCGCCCAGGCCGCCTGGCAGGTCAACGAAACCACCGAGAACATCGGTGCCCGTCGTCTGCACACCGTGCTGGAGCGCTGATGGAAGATATCTCTTATGATGCGAGCGACCTGAACGGTCAAAGCATTACCATTGACGCAGAATATGTGGGTAAACACCTGGATGCGTTAGTGGCAGATGAAGATCTGAGCCGTTTTATCCTATAATCGCGGTTACTGCATTCTCATCACGTTTAATGGGGCTAATGCCCCCATTTTTATTGGCTAAATTACTATGACTGACATCAGCCGTACTCAGGCGTGGCTCGAAAGTCTGCGCCCTAAAACTCTTCCTCTGGCCTTTGCCGCCATTATCGTCGGTACGGCGCTTGCCTGGTGGCAAGGCTATTTCGATCCGCTGGTTGCCGGGCTGGCACTGATTACCGCCGGTCTGCTGCAAATTCTCTCCAATCTCGCCAACGACTATGGCGATGCGGTTAAAGGCAGCGACAAACCCGACCGTATCGGGCCACTGCGCGGTATGCAGAAAGGGGTCATTACCCAGGCGCAGATGAAGCGCGCGCTGATCATCACCGTGGCGCTGATTTGTCTTTCCGGCCTGGCGCTGGTAACGGTCGCGTCTAAAACCCCCAGCGATTTCATTGGTTTCCTGGTACTGGGTCTGCTCGCCATTATTGCCGCCATTACCTATACCGTCGGTACCCGCTTACGGGTATATTGGGCTGGGTGATATCTCCGTGCTGGTGTTCTTCGGCTGGTTGAGCGTGATGGGGAGCGGGTACTTACAGGCACATACCTGATCCCGGCCCTGTTCCTGCCGGCAACCGCCTGCGGCATGCTGGCGACGGCGGTGCTTAACATCAACAACCTGCGCGATATCGACAGCGACCGTGAGAACGGCAAAAACACGCTGGCCGTGCGTCTGGGGCCCGTTAATGCACGCCGTTATCATGCGTGTCTGCTGCTGGGCGCTCTGCTGTGCCTGGCGCTGTTTAACGTTATCTCGCTGCACAGCATATGGGGCTGGCTGTTTGTACTCGCCGCACCGCTGCTGATTAAGCAGGCGCGATTCGTCATGCGTGAACTCAGCCCTGCGGCCATGCCGCCAATGCTGGAGCGTACGGTAAAAGGGGCACTGCTGACTAACCTGTTGTTCGTCATCGGGATTGTCTTAAGTCAGACGCTGGGTTAACTGACAAATATCAATTAACAATTGATGATTTTGCCAACAACGCATTTAGCACGATATACTGAACACATTCGCAGCAACTGAGCGTTAAACCTATGAAATACGATACCTCCGAGCTTTGTGACATCTACCAGGAAGATGTCAACGTCGTTGAACCGCTGTTCTCCAACTTTGGTGGGCGGTCGTCGTTTGGCGGACAAATCGTCACGGTGAAATGTTTCGAGGATAACGGGTTGCTCTATGATCTGCTCGAACAGAACGGCCGTGGCCGCGTTCTGCTGGTTGATGGCGGGGGCTCCGTACGTCGTGCCTCATTGATGCTGAGCTCGCCCGTCTTGCCGTACAGAACGAGTGGGAAGGCATTGTGGTGTATGGCTCAGTGCGCCAGGTGGACGATCTCGAAGACCTGGACATTGGCATTCAGGCTATCGCGGCCATTCCGGTGGGTGCTGCGGGTGAAGGTATCGGCGAAAGCGACGTGCGCGTCAATTTCGGCGGCGTGACCTTCTTCTCCGGTGACCATCTCTATGCCGATAACACCGGGATTATCCTTTCCGAAGATCCGCTGGATATCGAGTAATAAAAAAAGCCGGGTGGCGGCGACGCCTTACCCGGCCTGTTCTGCATTTCCCGAAAGAAATTACACTTCTTCCATACGCCCCAGCAGCGCCTGCAGACGATCCTGCCAGCCATTCTGCTGTTCACGCAGCTGGTTGTTTTCGCGCTCCAGTTCTTCACGGCTGTGCTGGGCGTTCTGAACTTCCTGCGCCAGGCTGTTGTTCTTCTCTTTCAGCTCTTCAATTTCCATCTGCAGCAGCGTGATGGTGTCAATCGCCTGCTGTACTTTCGATTCCAGTTTCTCAAACACTTCTAAAGACATGATCCTACCTCTCCTGAATTGCAAGGCGACGCTTTAACGTAAACGCGCACAACAGATATGCCGATTGTATGAAGCCCCGTCGCCCCTGTCCAGCGGCAGACCGCGCAGATCGTGGTTTGCAACACTTTTCGGCCTCGTCCTGGTGCGTTCGCGGCATATACCCCTAAATTGTTAACTCATTCGTTAATGAAATGATTCAGCTCACATTTTGCTATTGGTGTAAAAATGCGCTTTATGGCGCGAAAACGCTCATTTTATTGACGCAGACCACACATTTTGATTTCGATATTTCTCGTTTTTGCTCGTTAACGATAAATTAACACTATGTCTACAGGGCATCGTGGCTGTCACGGGCGGTCATGCTAACAATAAACATCAATTTCTTCAGGATTCCGATTATGAGTCAGACATCAACCTTAAAAGGCCAGTGCATTGCCGAGTTCCTTGGTACCGGGTTGTTGATATTCTTCGGAGTGGGCTGTGTTGCTGCACTGAAAGTGGCGGGTGCCAGTTTCGGTCAGTGGGAAATCAGTATTATCTGGGGTCTGGGCGTGGCGATGGCCATCTACCTGACCGCAGGGGTTTCCGGCGCACATCTTAACCCGGCGGTGACCATCGCGCTGTGGCTGTTCGCGTGCTTCGACGGACGCAAAGTTGTTCCCTTCATCCTTTCTCAGTTTGCCGGCGCGTTTTGCGCAGCGGCGTTAGTTTACGGGCTTTATTACAATCTTTTCATCGACTTCGAACAGACACATCATATGGTGCGTGGCAGTGTCGAAAGTCTGGATCTGGCAGGCATTTTCTCAACCTATCCCAACCCGCATATCAATTTTGTGCAGGCGTTCGCAGTTGAAATGGTGATTACCGCTATTCTGATGGGCGTTATCCTGGCGCTGACCGACGACGGAAACGGCATTCCGCGCGGCCCGCTGGCACCACTACTGATTGGCCTGCTGATTGCGGTGATCGGCGCATCCATGGGCCGCTGACCGGGTTTGCGATGAACCCGGCGCGTGATATCGGACCTAAAGCTTTTGCCTTTATCGCAGGATGGGGCGACGTGGCCTTCACCGGCGGTAAAGATATCCCTTACTTCCTGGTACCGCTGTTTGCACCGGTTGTCGGGGCTGCGCTGGGTGCATTTAGCTACCGCAAATTAATTGGTCGCCATTTACCGTGCGACACCTGTGTGGAAGAGGAGAAGGAAACGACTTCTACCGCACAACAAAAAGCTTCGCTGTAATCTGACTACGGGACACATACCATGACCGAAAAAAAATATATCGTTGCGCTCGACCAGGGCACTACCAGCTCCCGCGCTGTCGTAATGGATCATGACGCGAATATCGTCAGCGTGTCACAGCGCGAATTTGAGCAAATCTATCCTCGTCCAGGCTGGGTTGAACACGATCCTATGGAGATCTGGGCTTCACAAAGCTCCACGCTGGTAGAAGTGCTGGCGAAAGCGATATCAGTTCCGACGAGATTGCCGCTATCGGTATTACCAACCAGCGTGAAACCACTATCGTCTGGGAGCGCGAAACCGGTAAGCCCATTTACAATGCCATCGTCTGGCAGTGCCGCCGTACGTCAGAAATCTGCGAACAGCTGAAGCGCGACGGTATGGAAGACTATGTACGTAGCGCAACCGGTCTGGTCGTTGACCCGTATTTCTCCGGTACAAAAGTGAAATGGATCCTCGACCACGTTGAGGGTTCACGTGAACGTGCAAAACGCGGTGAGCTGCTGTTCGGTACCGTCGATACCTGGCTTATCTGGAAGATGACCCAGGGGCGTGTCCACGTCACTGATTACACCAACGCCTCGCGCACCATGCTGTTCAACATCAATACCCTGGAGTGGGATGACAAGATGCTGGACGCGCTGGATATCCCGCGCGCGATGTTGCCAGAAGTCCGTAAATCTTCTGAAGTTTACGGTCAGACCAATATCGGCGGCAAAGGCGGCACGCGTATTCCAATTGCCGGTATTGCCGGTGACCAGCAGGCGGCGCTGTTTGGCCAGCTGTGCGTTAAGGAAGGGATGGCGAAAAACACCTACGGCACCGGCTGCTTTATGCTGATGAACACCGGTGAGAAAGCGGTGAAATCAGAAAACGGCTTGCTGACCACCATCGCCTGCGGTCCACGCGGTGAAGTGAACTATGCGCTGGAAGGTGCGGTGTTCATGGCAGGTGCGTCTATTCAGTGGCTGCGTGACGAGATGAAACTCATCAGCGATGCGTTTGACTCCGAGTATTTCGCAACCAAAGTGAAGGACACCAACGGCGTGTATGTGGTTCCGGCCTTTACCGGTCTGGGCGCCCCCTACTGGGACCCGTATGCACGCGGCGCGATTTTCGGCCTGACCCGTGGGGTAAACTCGAACCACATTATCCGCGCGACGCTGGAATCCATTGCTTATCAGACGCGCGACGTACTGGAAGCGATGCAGGCTGACTCCGGCATTCGTCTGCATGCCTGCGCGTGGACGGCGGCGCCGTTGCCAACAACTTCCTGATGCAGTTCCAGTCCGACATTCTGGGCACCCGCGTAGAGCGCCCGGAAGTACGTGAAGTCACCGCGCTGGGTGCGGCGTACCTTGCAGGTCTGGCTGTCGGCTTCTGGCAGAATCTGGATGAACTGCAGGAAAAAGCGGTTATCGAACGCGAATTCCGCCCTGGCATCGAAACCACTGAGCGTAACTACCGCTACAGCGGCTGGAAGAAAGCGGTGAAACGCGCCCTGGCGTGGGAAGAGCACGAGCAGTAATTTCTCCCCTCACCCTTCCCCTCTCCCCGCCGGGAGAGGGGACCGACCGCACCCACCCCCACTCTGTGATAAACTTCGTGCAATTCCTTTTGATTGCACGAGTACCTCATGAAACGTGAACTGGCTATCGAGTTTTCCCGCGTTACCGAAGCTGCCGCACTGGCGGGCTATAAATGGCTCGGCCGTGGCGACAAAAATACCGCAGACGGTGCGGCTGTCCATGCCATGCGCATTGTGCTTAACCAGGTCAATATCGATGGCACCATCGTCATTGGCGAAGGCGAGATCGACGAAGCGCCAATGCTCTATATCGGTGAGAAAGTGGGCACCGGCAAAGGTGATGCCGTGGATATCGCGGTTGACCCGATTGAGGGTACCCGCATGACGGCAATGGGCCAGGCTAACGCGCTGGCCGTGCTGGCGGTAGGGGACAAAGGCTGTTTCCTGAACGCACCGGATATGTACATGGAAAAGCTGATTGTCGGCCCCGGCGCCAAAGGGGCTATCGACCTGAGCCTGCCGCTGGAAGAGAATCTGCGTAACGTTGCCAGGGCGCTGGAAAAACCGCTTAGCGCGCTCACCGTGACTATTCTGGCGAAACCGCGCCACGATGCCACCATTGCCCAGATGCAACAGCTCGGTGTTCGCGTCTTTGCCATTCCGGATGGCGACGTGGCAGCGTCTATCCTGACCTGCATGCCAGACAGCGAAGTGGATGTGCTTTACGGCATCGGCGGCGCGCCGGAAGGTGTGGTCTCCGCCGCGGTGATCCGCGCTCTGGATGGCGACATGCAGGCCCGTCTGTTGCCCCGTCATGAAGTCAAAGGCGACAGCGAAGAGAATCGCCGTATTGGGGAAGAAGAGCTGGCACGCTGCGAAGCATGGGTATTGAAGCCAACAAGGTGCTTGCGCTGGATGACATGGCGCGCAGCGACAACGTTGTCTTCTCCGCAACCGGCATCACCAAAGGTGACCTGCTGGATGGCATCACCCGTAAGGCAATATGGCCACCACTGAAACTCTGCTGATCCGCGGTAAATCGCGCACCATTCGCCGCATTCAGTCTGTTCACTATCTGGATCGTAAAGACCCTGACGTGCAGGCGCACATTCTGTAAAACCGTTTGATCGATAGAGCTTTCCGGCCCAAATGGGCTGGAAATCTTCACCACAAGTCCGGAAGATAGAACAGAGAAAAAGCACAGGAGAAGATCATGGCGGACTGGGTAACAGGTAAAGTCACAAAGATACAGTTCTGGACCGATGCGCTATTTAGTCTCACCCTGCATGCTCCCGTCCATCCGTTTACGGCCGGGCAATTTGCGAAGCTGGGGCTGGATGTTGACGGCGAGCGCGTGCAGCGCGCCTATTCCTACGTTAATGCCCCCGATAACCCGGATCTCGAGTTCTATCTGGTCACCGTCCCGGACGGCAAACTCAGCCCACGCCTTGCCGCGCTTAAGCCCGGTGACGATGTGCAAATTGTCAGTGAAGCGGCCGGTTTCTTCGTACTGGACGAAATCCCGGACTGCGACACCCTCTGGATGCTGGCAACCGGCACGGCCATTGGCCCGTATCTCTCTATTTTGCAGTACGGCAAAGACCTTGAGCGCTTTAAAAACATCGTGCTGGTTCACGCCGCGCGCTATGCCGCAGACTTGAGCTATCTTCCGCAGATGCAGGCGCTGGAAAAGCAGTACGGCGGGAAACTGAAAATTCAGACCGTGGTCAGCCGCGAAACCGCAGCGGGTTCACTGACGGGCCGCGTACCGGCATTGATTGAGAGTGGTGCACTGGAAGACGCAATTGGCTTGCCGATGAGCGCTGAAACCAGCCACGTCATGCTGTGTGGCAACCCGCAGATGGTTCGCGACACGCAGCAGCTTCTGAAGGATACCCGGCAGATGACGAAACATCTTCGCCGCCGGCCGGGCCATATGACTGCCGAACACTACTGGTGATCAGCGGTATTTCACCTCAAGGGTGTCTTTGCCGTATTTGTTTTCGCTCTGGGTGCCGATAAACGCGCCCAGATCGACCACCATCATGACAAAAATAATGGTTGGTAGCAGTCTGCCCACCACCCAGGGAAGGATGGACGGAAGTATCGACCAGTTCCCGGCCACCAGCATCCACGCCAGAATAATCAGAAAAGCCCACGCGCCAGAACGGCCGCGATCGTGCAGGCGTTTCACCACCACGGCCGCGGTTGGCCACAGCAAACAGACCAGCGCAAACGCCGCCGTTTGTGTGCTGAGCCATGCGTTGAAGGCCACGAAAAACAGAAGCAGCATGGCAACGATCCACGTCGCCATCCAGATCCAGAAGTCACGGCGTCCAATACGCCCTTTGAATGAAAACAACCACTGCTGTATGGTCATGTAAGGTTCCTTATTATCATATAGCGCGCATTTTACCCTGGAGTTGTGACCTTTTGACAAGCCGACCAGATATCGATTTAATCATGAACACTTACGGCCAGGGGCAATGTTGATGAAAAGTTCGGCACGTTCTCTTTTCCTGTGTTTAGCGATGCTCATCGCGGGTGTCCCCCTGCACGCCGCCGAAACCACTGCCCCGACGACAGCCCCCTATCTGCTGGCAGGTGCACCCTCGTTCGATCAGTCAATCAGCCAGTTTCGTGAAACCTTCAATAAAACCAACCCCACGCTACCGCTGGATGAATTCCGCGCCATTGACAGCTCCCGGGATACGCCAACCCTGACCCGAGCTGCGAGCAAGATTAACGAGAATTTATATGCCTCCACTGCGCTGGAGCGCGGCACGCTAAAAATCAAAAGCATGCAGATAACCTGGCTGCCGATTCAGGGGCCAGAGCAGAAAGCCGCTAAGGCAAAAGCGCTCGAGTACATGAGCGCGATACTGCAGGCTTTTACGCCCGCGCTGACCAAAAAGCAAAGCCAGCAAAAGCTGCAAAAACTCCTCACCGCCGGTAAAAACAAGCGTTACTACGCCGATACCGAAGGGGCCATACGCTATGTGGTGGCAGATAACGGCGAAAAAGGACTGACCTTCGCTGTTGAACCGATTAAGCTGGCACTATCAGACACACTCGGAGGGGCGAATTAATGACAAAAAGCAAAGCCTTTCGAGGGAAAATCTCTATACTGATTCACAGACCATGCTGCCCGACAGGGCGGCCATATTCCTTAATTCGCTAATTTAGCGTGGAGAATTGAAATGCGACATCCTTTAGTGATGGGTAACTGGAAACTGAACGGCAGCCGCCACATGGTAAACGAACTGGTTGCGAACCTGCGTAAAGAGCTGGCGGGCGTGACGGGCTGCGCGGTTGCTATCGCTCCGCCGGATATGTACCTGGATCTGGCTAAACATGCCGCTGACGGCAGCCACATCATTCTGGGCGCACAGAACGTTGACGTTAACCTGTCAGGCGCATTCACCGGTGAAACCTCTGCTGAAATGCTGAAAGATATCGGCGCGAAATACATCATCATCGGCCACTCTGAGCGTCGCACTTACCACAAAGAATCCGACGAATTTATCGCGAAGAAATTCGCGGTGCTGAAAGAGCAGGGTCTGATCCCGGTTCTGTGCATCGGTGAAACCGAAGCCGAAAACGAAGCAGGCAAAACGGAAGAAGTGTGTGCTCGTCAGATCGACGCCGTGCTGAAAACGCAGGGTGCTGCAGCATTCGAAGGCGCGGTTATCGCGTACGAACCAGTCTGGGCGATCGGTACCGGCAAATCAGCGACCCCTGCGCAGGCGCAGGCGGTTCACAAATTTATCCGTGACCACATTGCTAAAGCGGACGCGAAAGTGGCTGAGCAGGTAATTATTCAGTACGGCGGTTCCGTTAACGCATCCAACGCTGCTGAGCTGTTCACCCAGCCAGACATCGATGGCGCGCTGGTTGGCGGTGCATCCCTGAAAGCTGACGCTTTCGCGGTGATCGTTAAAGCAGCAGAAGCGGCTAAACAGGCGTAAAAACCGACTTCCCTCCCCCACCGGGGAGGGAAATTACACTTTCCCCAGCACGCTAAACCACAGATAATCCAGCGGCAGCAGCACCAGATACGTTGCAATCGCCAGCGCCAGACAGAGCAACATCCCCGCCTTTGCAGGCACCTTCCCTAAACCCATTGCCACCACAATCGGCGACGCCTGATACGGCAGCAGCGGCGTGGAATACCCCAGTACCTGAATCATGATCACCGACAACAGCGGGAAGCCGGTGGCGTCCGAAAAACTCTGTGCCAGCGTAGTGTACAACGCCGGTACACCGTTCGCGGTCATAATGAAGTTGAGCGCTGTGGTAATACCGGTAAGCGCCAGGAAGCTGGTGAACGGTCTGTTGGCATCAAGCGGCATAAACCGCAATAACGCCTCCCCCACCGCGGAACCGATACCCGTTTGGGTCACTACAATCGCCAGCCCGAGAATCCCCGCCACGTAAATGCAGGTGCGCATGTTCACTCCCGCAGAAAACTCTTCACCGGTGATAAACCCGACGCGTGGCAACATGACGATGACCGATGCCGCCAGCCCCGTCCACGCCGGTCCAACGCCGTGCCAGCTCTCTGTCACCCACATCCCCAGCACCACCGCCAGCAGCCAGGCGAGACGTTTTTCATCCCGCCCCATCGGTTCAGACGGCGTAAGATCGGTGGCCGGTTTCGGGCTGCCGGGGAACAACCAGCAGATCAGGCCGATCAGAATGCCCCCTTTCAGGATCCCGAGGACGGTGTATGCAGCAGCAGATACGGGACATAGTTCAGATGGATCCCGTACGAGCCCTCCGCGGTGCCGCTCATCACCAGATTCGGCACGTTGGCAGGCAGGATGGTCGCCGAGAGCTGGAAGGTTCCGAACCCGACGGCCAGCGCCAGGCCATACCACGCGCGGGAACCGTCGGGGATGGCGGCCCTTTTGGCCATGGCGGCGACAATCGGCATCAGCAGCGCGATACGGCCCATATTCGACGGCATCACAAACGCCAGCGCGTAGCTCAGCCCCACCACGCTTGCCACCATCAATACCCACGAATCAGTGAGTTTTGCCGACAACGCCCGTGCGGCCCTGTCCGCCAGACCGGTTTTACGGATTGCCACCCCCAGCACGAAGCCGCTAAACACTAACCAGAATGCAGACGAGGCAAAACCACCAAAAATCACCTCCGCCGGGGCGATTCTGGCGGTCATCGCTGCCGTGAAAAACAGCAGCGCGGTGATAAATTCCGGCAATAGCGACGTCGCCCACAGCACGATGGTGACGCCGACTATCAATGAGGGCACAAACAGAGGATGCGTTAACCAGAGCGACATTTCTGTCTCCTGTCGTTTTTTTCAGCAAGTCTACGGCGACAGGCAGGACGAGTAAACGCTATTTATGGTGAGGTCACTTCAGGATATCGCATTGATGATCCTGCAATTCCTCAGCCGACGCGCGATTCAGGGTCAGCAAGTTACGTTCGGTCGCCAGTAAGACAAACGATCCATCCGACTGCTGCGCCATGGCCAGCGCGAAGCGCCCCATATGGTCACGCGCTTCCGGCAGCTCTTCAGCCAGCATCATAAACGGACTGCGCTGTACCAGCTCATTTTCCGTCACGCGACGGGCGAGGTACTCATGCCCTTCCAGCCCGCCCGGGAACGGTAACCACTGGGTACTGATTTGCCCTGTGCAGCATTAAGCTTCTCGCGCACGTCCGGGCGCAGGCAGGAGATATGGATATGAAAATGGTTCTGAGTACGGCCTGTCGGGGAGTTAATGGTGAGCGAAATTGCGCTGTCCGGCACCTCGGTCCCGCGCTTCATGCTCATAAAGTTGCGTGATTGCCAGGCCAGCCAGAAGAAGTTGGGCGTATTCGGTTCGGTCAACAGCGGGCTTTCGGTTCCTTTGATACGGTAAGTCGGCATCAGGAGATACTGCAGCGGCCCGTTGCGGTCTTTAAACACCACATAACCCGCATCAGGCTTCACCTGCGCGCACGGGGCCGGGTTACGGTGCTGGAGTTGATTCGGCAGACACTGGTCGAGAACGATATGACGCAACGCATTCGGATTACCCGCTTTCATCCAGTACCAGCCACCCGCGGCAAGAATGATGACAACCAGAATCAGTAATAGTATTTTTTTCACAATGCGTTCCCTGTTTTCGATAGTGGCGAAAGAGTAACGCAAAATGATGACCAAATAAAAAACCCGGCGGATTTCTCGCGCCGGGTCACCGTGTCTGTCCTGCTAACGTTTAGCGCTTGCTGATCTGGTCGAAAGTTCCGCCGTTAGAGAAGTGCTCTTTCTGCGCTTTCGCCCAGCCGCCGAACTCTTCATCAATGGTGAAAAGCTTCAGTTTCGGGAAGACGCTTTCATATTTCTTCGCCACCGCCGGATCGCGTGGACGATAGTAGTTTTTCGCCGCAATTTCCTGGCCTTCTGGCGAGTAGAGATACTTCAGGTACGCTTCCGCCACCGCTTTGGTCTCTTTCTTCTCAACCACTTTATCAACCACAGAAACGGTAGGTTCGGCGAGGATAGATTCGCCTGGCGTAACGATCTCGAACTTGTCTTTACCCAGTTCGTGGGTGGCGAGCAGGGCTTCGTTTTCCCATGCGATCAGCACGTCGCCAATCCCACGCTCAACGAAGGTGTTCGTGGCACCACGTGCGCCAGAGTCCAGCACCTCAACGTTTTTATACAGCGCTTTCACGAACGCCTGGGCTTTCGCCTGGTCACCGTTGTTGTGATGCAGCGCGTAGCCCCAGGCCGCCAGGTAGTTCCAGCGTGCGCCACCCGAGCTTTTCGGGTTCGGGGTGATAATGGAAACGCCCGGCTTAACCAGATCGTTCCAGTCATGAATTTGTTTTGGGTTGCCCTTACGCACCAGGAAAACAATGGTCGAGGTGTAAGGCGCAGAGTTGTCTGGCAGGCGTTTGATCCAGTTTTTATCGATACGCCCACGCTCGGCGATGGCGTCGACGTCATAGGCCAGCGCCAGGGTAACCACGTCGGCTTCAATCCCGTTGATGACTGAAGTCGCCTGCTTACCGGAGCCACCATGAGACTGACGCACCACCACGTTGTCGCCGGTTTCCTGTTTCCAGTGTGCCGCGAAGGCTTTGTTGTACTGCTCGTACAGCTCACGCGTCGGGTCGTATGACACGTTCAGTAACTGGATGTCCTTAGCCAGAACGCTGGTCGATGCCAGCAATAATGTTAACCCCACGCCCCATTTATTCATCGCCCGGATCTCTTGTGTAGTGTTTTGATGCTTGCAGCGTGCCAGAAAGCTAACCAATGATTAAAGAATAAAAAAAGATTGGCTATAACGTAGAGGAATAAAAACGAGCAGGCATAAAAAAACCGGGTGGCGACATCGCCTTACCCGGTCTTTATGAGCGTGGACTGCGGACCCGGTTAATTCAGCGCGACCGGGGGAAAGTCACCGCTCAGTACAGTTTTTTGCGCAGTCCAGCCAGTCACCCTTGAACGGACGCTTCATGTTTTCAATGGCGTCGATGATGTCATGGTGAACCAGTTTTTCGTTCTGAATACCCACGCAACGACCGCCATGACCCTGCAGCAGCAGTTCAATGGCGTATGCACCATACGTGATGCCAGGATGCGGTCGTATGGACCCGGGGAACCCCCACGCTGGATGTGGCCCAGAACGGTAGCACGCGTTTCACGTTTGGTTTCGGTTTCGATGTACTTCGCCAGCTCGTCAACGTCACAGATATGCTCGGTGATGGCTACGATGGCGTGTTTCTTGCCTTTTGCGATACCCGCTTTGATTTCAGCCACCAGATCTTCACGGCTGAATTCCACTTCCGGAACCACCACGAACTCACAACCGCCGGCGATGGCCGCAGCCAGCGTCAGGTCACCACAGTAACGGCCCATCACTTCCACGATGGAGATACGCTGGTGGGAAGAAGAGGTGTCGCGCAGGCGGTCAATCGCTTCAACAACGGTGCCCAGTGCGGTGAAATAACCGATGGTGTAGTCAGTGCCTTTGATGTCGTTGTCGATCGTACCCGGCAGCCCGATGCACGGGAAGCCCATTTCAGTCAGACGTTTTGCACCCATGTACGAGCCGTCACCACCAATAACAACCAGTGCGTCGAGGCCACGTTTTTTCATGTTCTCAATAGCCACTTCACGGACGTGTTCATCACGAATTCCGGGAAGCGCGCAGAACCGAGGAAGGTACCGCCACGGTTGATCATGTCGGACACGCTGTAACGGTCGAGCTGAACCATGCGATCTTCATACAGGCCCAGATAACCATCATAGATACCAAAAACTTCCAGGCCTTCCGTCAGCGCTGAACGGACAACCCCACGAATTGCCGCGTTCATGCCCGGCGCATCACCGCCGCTTGTCAACACACCGATTTTCTTAATCATGACTACCTCTGAACTTAGGAATGCAAAATTGAAATCTGTTGCCGGAAGAATTTATCGACCAACGAATACTGCAAATAGTATATCAATCACTTCCAGCTGAATTGATTCAGGTCAGACCAAATGGCGGTAATTTATACACAAAATGCTGGCCTGGCTCACTTTTTTACAACCAATTACGAAAGCTCAACATGTCCGGGTACAACCGAGCAGGGATCCTGGTGAATAATGACGTCTGAACCAGGAAAACGCTGCAAAATCGCCTGCTCGACCTGCTCAGCAATAACGTGAGCCTGAACCAGTGGCAGGTTGTCTTCCATTTCAATATGAATCTGAATAAAGCGGGTCGGCCCTGACTGCCGCGTTCGAAGATCGTGTGCACCTCTGACACCAGGCCAGGAGGTCACGATAGAAAAAATTTCATTACGTTCTGAGTCCGGGAGGGCGCGGTCCAGAAGCGATTGCACCGCTTCATACCCCATCCGTAAGGCGCTATATAAAATATAGATGCCAATCCCTAACGCAAACAACGCATCGGCCCGATGCAGCCATACCAGGCCAGACCGAGCGCAATAAGAATAGCGCCATTCATCATAACATCAGATTGATAATGAAGCATATCCGCCCGTACAGCCTGGCTTTGCGTTTTGCGAACAACCCAGCGCTGGAACGTTACCAGAACAAGTGTGCATATAAGTGCCACAATCGTCACGACCACGCCCACGCCGGATCGTTCATCGGTGACGGCGAGACGAGATGCTGAATACCGGTTAAAAACAGAAACAGCGCGGAGCCGGAAATAAACATGCTTTGCGCCAGCGCGGCCAGCGACTCGGCTTTCCCGTGCCCAAACGTGTGTTCTTCATCTGCCGGTTGCAGCGAGTAACGCACAACCAGCAGGTTCGTCAGCGAGGCGGCAATATCCATCAACGAGTCCACCAGCGCCGCGAGAATACTGACTGAGCCGGTATACCACCACGCAAAAATTTTAATCACTAACAGGCTTGAAGCCACGATGTCGCTGCAATCGCTGCCCGACTTACCAGTCTTCCATAGGATTGATTCATAAACGCTCCTGTCATGTCATGCCGCTAGTATAACGGAAGCATGGGGAGTCAAAGGATGAATAAACGGTTAACAAAGCAGAATGAAGGGCAAAAAAAACCCCCACATCATGTGGGGGAAGACAGGGATGGTGTCTATGGCAAGGAAAACAGGGTTTACTGGTTACTACGGGTACTGCTATTGCTACTGAAAAACGTTGTTTCTGAGCTTCGCTGCATCCGTGCAACCTCACGCAACTGGTCCATTCGCTGCTGATGTCTTGTGTTCAAAACCGCTTGCTGCTCGGGCGTTAGCAGGTGGAACATCTGGTTGCGGACCTTCGCCATCTCTACCTGGCGGGCAACCTGCTCCTGTGCCATTTTTTCGGCCTGAGCGCGTACAGCGCTTTCGTCAAATTTTTCTGCGGTGACAAGGCGGTGCATTGTCTCCATTTCGCTAACATTAACAGGGGGCTGGTCGTGTCGTGCCCTCTGCATCAGATCTCGCATCTGTTGACGCTGATGTTCGGTTAAACTTATGCCATCAAACATATGGCTTTGGCTGCTGTGCTGCGTTGCCCCCTCCGTTGAGGGCCCGTTATCGCCGGGGATAGCTACAGCGGCCTGGCTTAATGTACTGAACGCCAGCGTTGAGGCCATGACGGCAGCGGTAACTTTGCGCATCACTTGCTCCCAAAATCTTTCGTGTCGCGATTCAACGAGAGACAGTCTACGATTCAGGCTGCAAACATGCGTCAGGGGGTGTAAAACAACGTAAAGTCATGGATTAGATAGCCTTGATGTCGTAATTTCTGCCTCGGAGGTATTTAAACAATGAATAAAATCCTGTTAGTTGATGATGACCGAGAGCTCACATCCCTTTTAAAGGAGTTGCTCGACATGGAAGGTTTCAACGTTCTGGTTGCCCATGATGGCGAGCAGGCGCTGAGTCTCCTTGACGACAGCATCGATTTACTTTTGCTCGACGTTATGATGCCGAAGAAAAACGGCATTGATACGTTGAAAGAGCTTCGCCAGACACACCAGACGCCCGTAATTATGCTGACCGCTCGCGGCAGCGAACTTGACCGTGTACTTGGCCTTGAGCTGGGCGCGGATGACTATTTACCAAAGCCGTTTAACGACCGTGAACTGGTTGCCCGTATTCGCGCTATCCTGCGTCGTTCTCACTGGAGCGAACAGCAGCAGAACAGCGACAACAGTTCACCGACGCTGGAAGTCGACTCCCTGAGCCTGAATCCGGGCCGTCAGGAAGCGAGTTTTGACGGTGAAACGCTGGAACTGACTGGCACCGAGTTCACCCTGCTGTATCTGCTGGCCCAGCACCTCGGCCAGGTGGTATCGCGTGAACATTTGAGCCAGGAAGTGCTCGGCAAACGCCTCACCCCGTTTGATCGCGCCATCGATATGCATATCTCGAACCTGCGCCGCAAGCTGCCGGAACGCAAGGACGGGCACCCGTGGTTTAAAACCCTGCGTGGTCGCGGTTATCTGATGGTTTCCGCTTCATGATAGGAAGCTTAACAGCCCGCATCTTCGCCATTTTCTGGCTGACGCTGGCACTGGTTTTAATGCTCGTTTTGATGTTGCCAAAACTCGACTCACGCCAGATGACGGAGCTTCTCGACAGCGAGCAACGTCAGGGCGTGATGATCGAGCAGCACGTGGAAGCCGAGCTGGCAAACGACCCGCCGAACGATTTAATGTGGTGGCGCAGGCTGTTTCGCGCTATCGACAAATGGGCACCGCCAGGACAGCGCCTGTTGCTGGTGACCAGCGAAGGCGCGTGATTGGCGCCGATCGCAATGAAATGCAGATCATCCGTAACTTCATTGGTCAAGCGGATAACGCCGACCATCCTCAGAAGAAAAAATACGGTCGGGTTGAGATGGTGGGCCCCTTCTCCGTCAGAGATGGCGAGGATAATTACCAGCTTTACCTGATCCGCCCGGCGAGCAACTCCCAGTCCGATTTCATCAACCTGCTGTTTGACCGTCCGCTGCTGCTGCTGATTGTCACCATGCTGGTTAGCTCACCGCTGCTGCTGTGGCTGGCGTGGAGTCTGGCGAAACCGGCGCGTAAGCTAAAAAACGCGGCGGACGAAGTGGCGCAGGGTAACCTGCGACAACACCCTGAACTGGAAGCCGGTCCGCAGGAGTTCCTTGCCGCCGGGACCAGTTTTAACCAGATGGTGAGCGCCCTCGACCGCATGATGACGGCACAGCAACGCCTGCTGTCGGATATCTCGCACGAGCTACGCACGCCACTCACGCGCTTACAGCTCGGCACCGCGCTGCTGCGTCGCCGCAGCGGTGAGAGCAAAGAGCTGGAACGTATTGAAACGGAAGCGCATCGTCTGGACAGCATGATTAACGACCTGCTGGTCATGTCGCGCAATCAGCAGAAAAATGCGCTGGTGAGCGAAACGGTGAAAGCCAACCACCTGTGGCATGAAGTGCTGGATAACGCGGCATTCGAAGCGGAGCAGATGGGGAAATCCTTTACCGTCAACTTCCCGCCAGGGCCATGGCCGCTGTACGGTAACCCCAACACGCTGGAAAGCGCGCTGGAGAACATCGTGCGTAACGCCCTGCGCTATTCGCACACGAAGATTGAAGTAGCCTTCTCGGTGGATAAAGACGGGATCACCATCATCGTTGATGACGATGGTCCTGGGGTAAGCCCGGAAGACCGCGAACAGATTTTCCGTCCGTTCTACCGTACCGATGAGGCGCGTGACCGTGAATCTGGCGGCACGGGGTTGGGTCTGGCGATTGTTGAAACTGCCATGCAGCAGCATCGCGGCTGGGTGAAAGCCGACGACAGCCCGCTGGGTGGGTTGCGGTTAACGCTGTGGCTGCCGTTGTATAAACGTTCGTAGCCGTTTAGCCGGGCGGCGGTATCGCTGACCCGGCTTGCCTCTTCTGCGGGGAAACTATTTCCCCCACAATCTCCGCGAATTATCTTCGATCTTGCTACTTAAACGGCGTTTCTGCATCGTTCGGGTCCAGCTCGTGGACAGCCCTGCAGCGGACAAAAGCCGATGGTACTGGTCGTCATCAAACGGCATATGCCAGGCGATCGCGCAGGCGTCATATACCGAGACATCACTCAGGCGCGATGCCAGCACCAGCGGCGCATCTGCCGATACCTGACCTGCCAGCACCACCCGATATAACCAGCCCGTTTTACCCGCGCTCTGCAGCCGGGCAGACATGTCGCTGATGCCGAAATGATAGTTTAGTTTGAAGCACGGCGAGCGCGGCTGCGTCACCTGAATCAGGCATCGCCCCAGCGGTAGATATCGCCGATAAAGACGTTTTTCTCGGTCAGCCCTTCCGTTGAGAGATTCTCACCAAACGCTGGCGCGACAAACATATCCGCCTGTTCGGGAAACTCGGTTATCCAGTGCTGATAGTGTTCCCGCGGATAGTGGCACAGCGCGCGGTCAGGCCCGCCATGGATTTTCTTTTCGGCCTGCTCATCGCCCACCAGCCCGAGGTCGGTTAACGTCAACTCGCCGTCGACCTGAATTTTGGCGATGGCGCTCGGGCGGCTGCCGTCGTACTCCCTTACCTTGCCTGTAAAGACATTCACCGGAAAATGCATCGCTGCTCCTTTCTGCAGATACAAAAAAGCGAGTCATCAGACTCGCTTCTCACAGGCGTCAATGCAACCTTATTTTTTCGCGGCGAAACGCGCTGCTGCTTCGTCCCAGTTCACCACGTCCCAGAAGGCTTTGATGTAGTCCGGGCGACGGTTCTGGAATTTCAGGTAGTAAGCGTGTTCCCACACGTCCAGACCCAGGATAGGGAAACCGGATGCGCCAGAGATTGCTTCACCCATCAGCGGGGAGTCCTGGTTAGCCGTTGAAACAACCGCCAGTTTGTCACCTTTCAGAACCAGCCACGCCCAGCCAGAGCCGAAACGGGTCGCAGCGGCTTTTTCGAATTCCGCTTTGAAGTTGTCTACAGAACCGAAATCGCGCTCGATAGCCGCTTTCAGGTCGCCCTGCAGGGTGGTACCGGTTTTCAGGCCTTTCCAGAACAGGCTGTGGTTAGCGTGACCACCTGCGTTGTTACGCAGAACGGTTTTCTTGTCAGCTGGCAGCTGGTCCAGTTTGGTGATCAGCTCTTCAACAGGCAGGCTAGCGAACTCTGGCAGGCTTTCCAGCGCGGCGTTCGCGTTGTTCACATAGGTCTGGTGGTGTTTAGTGTGATGGATTTCCATCGTCTGCTTGTCGAAATGCGGTTCCAGTGCGTCGTAGGCATACGGCAGGGATGGCAGTGTATAACTCATAATCCTCTCCATTATTGTCGGGCGGCACAGCTGTTAATGCCGCGTAAGCAGTTGGTTCATTATAGTTAATTAAATGATATTGAAAATGATTATCAATGCCGTAGTTTTTATAAGGTTATTCGGTTTTCGGTTATTGCTGAAATTGTGAGTCTGCTCACCCGGTTAACGCGTTGATTGCCATTCAAAACCAAAGTGCGGCAACCTTCCGAAGGTTACCCGACTGCTTAATTTTTACACTCATCGGGTTGGTGGGAAGCCACCGGCATATAAAAACGATGAGGATGTAAACATGAATCATGCGATTACGATGGGTATTTTCTGGCATCTGATAGGCGCGGCCAGTGCAGCCTGTTTCTATGCCCCGTTTAAACAGGTCAAACAGTGGTCATGGGAAACCATGTGGTCCGTCGGCGGTGTGGTCTCGTGGATAATTCTTCCCTGGACCATCAGCGCCATGCTGCTCCCGGATTTCTGGGGCTACTTCTCCTCCTTTAACGCCTCCACCCTGCTGCCGGTCTTTCTTTTTGGCGCCATGTGGGGCGTCGGTAACATTAACTATGGCCTCACCATGCGCTACCTCGGCATGTCGATGGGCATTGGCATCGCGATTGGTATTACGCTGATTGTCGGCACCCTGATGACGCCGATCCTCAACGGCAACGTCGACGTGCTGATCAACACCAAAGGCGGCCAGATGACGCTGCTGGGCGTGCTGGTGGCCGTCATTGGCGTGGGCATTGTCACCCGCGCAGGGCAGCTGAAAGAGCGCAAAATGGGCATCAGAGCCGAAGAGTTCAACCTGAAGAAAGGCCTGCTGCTGGCGGTGATGTGCGGGATCTTCTCCGCAGGCATGTCATTCGCGATGAACGCCGCCAAACCGATGCATGAAGCTGCTGCCGCACTGGGCGTCGACCCGCTGTACGTGGCACTGCCAAGCTACGTGGTGATCATGGGTGGCGGAGCGGTGGTTAACCTCGGTTTCTGTTTTTTCCGTCTGGCAAACGTGAAGACCTTGTCACTGAAAGCCGACTTCTCGCTGGCTAAACAGATGATTATCGGGAACGTGCTGCTCTCGGCGCTCGGTGGCTGATGTGGTATCTCCAGTTCTTCTTCTACGCGTGGGGTCACGCCAGTATTCCGGCGCAGTATGACTATATGAGCTGGATGCTGCACATGAGCTTCTACGTGCTGTGCGGTGGGCTGGTGGGTCTGCTTCTGAAAGAGTGGAACAACGCCGGGCGTCGCCCGGTGGGCGTGCTGAGTCTGGGGTGCGTGGTGATCATTATTGCGGCCAACATTGTGGGCCTCGGCATGGCGAACTGATTACGCCGCGTTACGACTGCGATGACGCCACTGAACCGGCGTCATCCCCACCTCGCGGTTAAAGACCACCGAAAAATAGTTACTGTCCTCAAAGCCGCAGCGCATCGCCACATCGCTGACCATCAGTTCCGTATGCTGAAGCAGGTACTGGGCATGGCAGATGCGCAGCTGGCGCAGATAGTGGTTCACCGTCATCCCGGTCTGGGTGCGGAATTGCTGGCGCAACGCGCGCTCGCTGCACTGCGCCTGCTCGCAGAATTTCTCCAGCACAAAGCTTTTGTTAAGGCTGCCCGCCAGGGTGGTGATGAGCTTATCAAGCAGGGCTTCCTGCGCGGTAGCCGACGGGTTATCAATGGCGTAGCGATGGCGCGTCAACGTCATGACCAGCTGGGCGAAAAGCAGTTCTGCCATCTGGTGAGCCTCAGGATCGCTTTTCTGGCTCTCCTGCTCCAGCTGAGAAATCACCTGTCGCACCTGCGTCATGCCGTTACTGCTCAGTCGCCAGTGCGCCGCGCACTTCGTATCATTAAAACCCGGAATGTAAGCCGCCCAGTCGACGTTGAGTTTCAGCCTGTCGGGGCAGTAAATCACGTTCTGCAGGACCAGGTCGTTGACCGAAGCGTAGGCGTGTTTGTCTTCAGCACGGATGTAAAACAGATCCCCACGCGTAATGCGGTAGGGCCGGTCGTTGAGGATATGCAAGCCATTGCCCCGCCACACCAGCACCAGCTCGCAGAACTCATGAGTGTGCTCGGCAAAGACGTTTTGCGGATAGCGATCCGCCACCGCGACGGCCTGGCCGGCGGAGGCAAAAAAATCCACTTTGCGAAGCATTAACTGAGCAACCACGACACCACCTCGACAGCAAATAACCTGACATTATTAGCGTTTTTGCCCACGGGAAACGGTGACAACCCTCGCGTTACTGCAGTGACGCGTCCTTTCCCTGGCGAATATCGCGCGGTGACCAGCTAAATTCCCGGCGAAACAGGGTCGAAAAGTGGTTACTGTCGCCGAAACCGCAACGATAGGCGATATCCGTGACGCTCTCATCGGTATGACGCAGCAGATGGCGCGCTTTAATCAGGCGCAGACGGTTCAGATAGCGCTGGGGCGTCAGCCCGGTTTGCTGCTTCAGCTGACGATGCAAGGTCCGGAGCGACAGCGAAAAATCATCGCCAGCGTTTCCCAGCAGACATCCTCGGCGAAATGGTCCTCCAGCCAGGCCATCAGTTGAGTCAAACGCGCATCGTTATTCTCCAGCCCGGCCACCATGCTACTGCGGCGCAGCAGCACCAGCAGCTGCATAAACAGCAGCTCACGCGTGGCGATGACGTGGGTCTCCTGTCTCTCGTCGCGCTGTTCCATCTGGCTCACCAGCTGACGCACCTGCTGCAGCGTGGACTGATTCACCCGCCAGTGCGAAGGATAGATGCCGTCCTTCTCCTGCGGCAGGAGATGGTTCAGCCCGGACAGGAACTGGAACGCATCGGGCGAACGGTAGAGCACGTTAGTCAGGCACAGGTTGTCGGTATGTTCATATAAGTGCCGGTCATGATCGCGCACAAAGCAGACCGTCCCACCACTGATGGTATACGGCTGGCCGTTAAACACATGGATCCCCGTTCCGTGTTCAACAATCACAATTTCGTGAAAATCATGATGATGCTCAGGGAACGCCACCTGAGGGAGTCGCGGTTCAATCGCGACAGACGACCCACCCGAAGGAAAAAAATCCGCGCTGTGCAGTACGGTCATAACGGCCCCCACCAATGAGAAATGTTCTCAAAATAGTAATTAAGGCCCCGTCCCCTCACCTTAAATTTTCGACCGTAAACCTCGCAAAAACTGTCCGTTTTTCAAGAAACAGGCTGAAAGATCAGGAAATGCGGTAAGCGTCACACTGCCTGCAAACCCCGTCACGCCTGGAAACTGTGAACTCCCTCACGTTCATCTTTGCTTTCTTGCCAGCCCCGGAAAACCGCTGTCACTGGCGAGAAGGTGGTGATGGGTTCCTTTTTTTACACTCACCGCTAATGACTTTAAGAAGGACACAACCATGACTTTTCGCCATTGCGTGGCTGTCGATCTAGGCGCATCCAGCGGCCGTGTAATGCTGGCCACTTATGACGGCAAGCGGCAGACGCTTTCGCTTCGCGAGATGCACCGCTTTGTTAACTGCCTGCAAAAGCAGGACGGCTGTGAGGTGTGGGATATCGACAGCCTTGAGGCAGCGATCCGCACCGGACTGCAGAAGGTCTGCGATGCGGGGATCCGTATCGACAGTATCGGCATCGATACCTGGGGCGTCGATTACGTACTGCTGGACAGCAACGGTGAACGCGTCGGTTTGCCGATAGCCTATCGCGACAGCCGCACCGACGGCCTGATGGCGCGTGCGATTGCCGGGCTTGGCAAGGAGAATATTTATGGCCGCAGCGGTATTCAGTTTCTGCCATTCAATACGCTCTATCAACTGCGCGCGCTGGTCGAACAGCAGCCGGCGCTGGTTCCCCGCGTGGCGCATGCACTGCTGATCCCGGACTACTTCAGCTACCGCCTGACCGGCAACATGAACTGGGAATACACCAACGCCACCACCACGCAACTGGTGAACATCAACTCCGATAACTGGGATGAACACCTGCTGGCCTGGACCGGGGCTTCACCCTCCTGGTTCGGTACGCCGACGCATCCTGGCAATGTGATCGGGCAATGGATGTGCCCGCAGGGTAATGCGATCCCGATGGTGGCGGTTGCGAGTCACGATACCGCCAGCGCCGTCATTGCGTCACCGCTTGCCGGTAACGACGCGGCCTACCTCTCTTCCGGGACCTGGTCGCTGATGGGCTTTGAGAGCAAAACCCCCTACACCAGCGATGCCGCGCTGGCCGCAAACATCACCAACGAAGGCGGTGCCGAAGGGCGCTACCGCGTGCTGAAGAACATCATGGGTCTGTGGCTGCTCCAGCGCGTGCTTAAAGAGCAGAACATTACCGACCTGCCCGCGCTTATTGCCGACACCGAAAGACTGAAAGCCTGCAGTTTCCTGATCAATCCTAATGATGACCGCTTTATCAACCGGCGGACATGAGCGCCGAAATCCAGGCCGCCTGCGTCGACGCCGGGCAGCCCGTGCCATCGAAACCGGCAGAACTGGCACGCTGTATTTTCGACAGCCTCGCCCTGCTGTATGCCGAGATCCTGAGCGAGCTGGCCGACCTTCGCGGCCGGCCGTTCACCTCAGCTGCATATTGTCGGCGGCGGCTGCCAGAACCAGCTTCTGAACCAGCTCTGCGCCGATGCCTGCGGGATCACCGTGGTGGCGGGCCCGATTGAACGTCGACGCTCGGCAATATTGGCATTCAGCTCATGACCCTGGACGAACTTGCCAGCGTGGACGATTTCCGCACGGTGGTCTCGGCGAACGCCACGCTGACCACGTTCATCCCCAATCCCTGCCATGAAATTGCCCGCTATCGGGCGCAGTTTCAGCAAAACCGACTGACTAAGGAGCTTTGCGCATGACCACTCAACTTGAACAAGCCTGGGACCTGGCTAAACAGCGTTACGCCGCCGTCGGCGTGGATGTCGATGAGGCGCTGCGCCAGCTCGATCGTCTGCCGGTCTCCATGCACTGCTGGCAGGGCGACGACGTTGCCGGTTTTGAAAACCCGGGCGGCTCGCTGACGGGGGGCATTCAGGCCACCGGCAATTATCCGGCAAAGCGCGTAACGCCACCGAGCTGCGCGCCGACCTGGAGCTGGCGCTGAGCCTGATCCCGGGGCCTAAGCGGCTGAACCTGCATGCTATCTATCTGGAATCTGACACGCCGGTCGCGCGTAACGAGATCAAACCTGCGCATTTTAAAAACTGGGTGGCGTGGGCGAAAGCCAACCAGCTGGGCCTGGATTTCAACCCATCCTGCTTCTCGCACCCGCTGAGCGCCGACGGTTTTACTCTTGCCCACGCGAACGACGACATCCGCCAGTTCTGGATTGACCACGTAAAAGCCAGCCGCCGCGTCTCCGCGTACTTTGGCGAGCAGCTCGGCACGCCGTCGGTGATGAACATCTGGATCCCGGACGGCATGAAAGACATCACCGTTGACCGTCTGGCCCCGCGTCAACGCCTGCTGGCGGCGCTGGATGAAGCCATCAGCGAAAAACTGAACCCGGCGCACCACATCGACGCCGTAGAGAGCAAGCTGTTCGGTATTGGTGCGGAAAGCTACACCGTGGGCTCGAACGAGTTTACATGGGTTACGCCACCAGCCGCCAGACCGCGCTGTGCCTGGATGCCGGCCACTTCCACCCGACGGAGGTGATCTCCGACAAAATCTCCGCCGCCATGCTCTACGTACCCCGCCTGCTGCTGCACGTGAGCCGTCCCGTACGCTGGGACAGCGACCACGTGGTGCTGCTGGATGACGAAACCCAGGCCATTGCCAGCGAAATCATTCGCCACGATCTGTTTGACCGCGTGCACATTGGCCTCGACTTCTTTGATGCCTCCATCAACCGCATCGCGGCCTGGGTGATTGGCACCCGCAACATGAAAAAAGCCCTGCTGCGTGCGCTGCTGGAACCCACCAGCGCCCTGAAACAGCTGGAAGAGAACGGCGATTACACCGCGCGCCTGGTGCTGCTGGAAGAGCAGAAAACCCTGCCGTGGCAGGCGGTGTGGGAGATGTACTGCCAGCGTAACGACACCCAGCGGGCAGTCAGTGGCTGGATAACGTGCGGATGTATGAGAAAGACGTGCTGAGTCAGCGCGGATAAATATGCCCTCACCCTCTTCCTGTGGAAGAGGCCACTTTTACCCCCTCTCCCCGTGGGAGAGGGCCGGGTGAGGGCAACGCTCACCCGATCACGGGAAATGAAACACTATGCAGACCATCACTAACGCCTGGTTCGTCCAGGGCATGATTAAAGCCACCTCCGACGCCTGGCTGAAAGGCTGGGACGAGCGCAACGGCGGTAACCTGACGCTGCGCCTGGATGATGCCGACATTGAACCGTTCGCCGCCGAGTTCCATCAGAAGCCGCGCTATATCGCCCTGAGCCAGCCAATGCCGCAGCTCGCCAGTACGCCGTTTATCGTCACCGGTTCCGGCAAATTCTTCCGTAACGTGCAACTCGACCCGCAGGCCAACCTCGGGGTGGTGAGAGTGGACAGCGACGGCGCAGGCTATCACATCCTCTGGGGGCTGACGGACGATGCAGTGCCACGTCTGAACTCCCGGCGCACTTCCTCTCTCACTGTGAGCGTATCAAGCAACCCACGGCAAAGACCGGGTGATCATGCACTGTCACGCCACTAACCTGATCGCCCTGACCTACGTGCTGGAAAACAGTAGCGATTACCTCACGCGGAAGCTGTGGGAAGGCAGCACCGAATGTCTGGTGGTCTTCCCCGACGGGTCGGCATTCTGCGTGGATGGTGCCGGGTACCGACGAAATCGGCCAGGCCACCGCCATCGAAATGCAGTCACACTCCCTGGTGCTGTGGCCGTTCCACGGGGTATTCGGCAGCGGGCCGACGCTCGACGAAACGTTTGGTCTGATTGATACCGCCGAGAAGTCCGCCGAGGTGCTGGTGAAGGTCCTGTCGATGGGCGGCATGAAGCAGACCATCACCCGGGAAGAGCTGATAGCACTCGGTAAACGCTTTGGCGTCACGCCGATGCAGTCGGCACTGGATTTGTACCCATAGCGGCCCGCGAAAGCGGCTGGAGGCATGATGATCCGCAAAGCATTTGTGATGCAGGTGAACCCTGACGCGCACGACGAGTACGCGCGTCGCCATAACCCCATCTGGCCAGAGCTGGAGGCGGTATTAAAAGAGCACGGTGCGCACCACTACGCTATCTATCTCGATGAGGCGCGTAACCTGCTGTTTGCGAGCGTTGAGATTGAATCGGAAGCGCGCTGGAACGCGGTGGCAAAGACCGACGTTTGTCAGCGCTGGTGGAAATACATGGGTGAGGTAATGCCCTCGAACCCCGACAACAGCCCGGTGAGTGCCGAACTGAAAGCGGTGTTTTACCTGCCCTAAAGCGTTAACGCTGCCGCATCCGCGGCAGCGTCCTGCGTTAGTTTGCCTCCACCGCAGCGCGGCGCGCCGCAATCTCCTGCTTACTGCTCAGCGTAAAGGCCGAGACCACCGTAATCGCCAGTACAAAACACCCCAGCATCAGGTAGGTCTCCTGGAAACCGATCCGGTCATACATACTCCCGGCAAAAGCAGAGAGGAAAATCGCCGCCGACTGTTTGGCAAACTGGAAGCCAATCAGATAGATAGTGGCCGACAGACGGGTATCGAACACGCCGGTGATGTATTTGAACGCCCCCACCAGCAGGAACGGAACCTCCAGCGCGTGCAGCATCTTCAGGGCAATGACCTCCACTGCGGTGGTGGCGAACGACGAGCCGATAATGCGCGTCGCCATAATCAGCCCGGCAATCAGCAGCGTATTCTTCGCGCCGATACGGTTGATGATCCACGGCGAGCAGAACATGATGATCGCGTTGCAAATTTCCCCCGCCGTGGTGGCAAAACCAAAGGCTCGCGTTCCCTCCTGCGGTGTTGCGAAGAAGGTTTTAAAGAAGGTGGCAAACTGCTGGTCAAAAACGTCATACACGCAGGCCACACCGATGACGTACAGAATGAACATCCACATTCTGCGCTGACGGAACAGGTTAAAGACCGTCCTGGCGGTGATCTGCGGCTGGTTAGCCCCCAGCGCATTCATCACCTGCGCAGTCTGGTTTGGCTTCGGTTTCGCAACCACCAGCAACAGCATCAGCAGCAGCGCAGCCGCTGATCCCATCCAGAAGACATACGACGGGTCGATGCCAAACAGAATACCGCCCGTTGAAGCGCACAGCCCCCAGCCGAGACAGCCGAACATGCGCGCCTTGCCGTATTCAAACACGCTGTTACGGCTCACGCGTTCGATGTAGGCCTCAATCGCGCCTGAACCTGCGGAGAAGACAAAACCGATATACAGACCGCCGCTCAATGCCCCCAGCCAGATACTGGTTTTCAGCAGTGGCGCAAAGACATACAGGAAGAACGGCGCGAACAGAAACAGCAGCACCGTGATAATCCACAGCAGGTGTTTTTTCAGCCCCAGCTTATCCGAAATGACCCCAAGCACGGGCTGAAAGGCGATGGCCGAAAGCGAGATACAGGAGAATACGATCCGGTATGGGTTTGTTCAGCCAATGACATCCGACAGCCAGATCGGCAGAAACGGAAAGCAGGTGGCCATAATGAAGAAGTAGAGAAAGAAGAACAGCCCGAAGATCCAGAAGTTAGGGTTGTCTTTGTGGGTACAGGTTGTTGTGTTCATTATTTTTATCCTCAACGGAGGGCCAGTCTCCTGGCCCATCACCCTTACACGCGTTCAACGCCAATCAGAATGGCGGTTTCCGGGTCCAGAATCGGCAGTGCGATCCCCGCCTGCATCAGCCACTCACCGCTGGCCGTCTGGGACGTTTCCATCCACGCCGGTAGTTTGCGCATGGTGTGCCCGCCCTCACCGGTGAGTCGAATGTTGGGGTGATCGAGCAGCGTGATGCGGTACTGCGCCTGCGCGTCGAGCCCCGGCATGCGCAGCGGCATCATGAGCGTGTAATCCGGCATGGCCAGTTGGCTGACCATAAACAACCCCTGCGTTTTGTCTTCGCTCACTATACCTGCGCCAGCGTGCTGGCATCCGGCATATCCACGCGCCACTGGGTACCGTGATGGATGACTTCCCGCCACTGCTTGTGCAGTGCGGCGTAATGGCGATAGCCTTCACGCTCCTGAGCATCGACGGTGAGCGGATCAAGCTCCAGTCCCATGTGGCCAAACAGTGCCGTCAGGCCGCGGAAAGCAATGCTGTGCTGGCGGAAGGTGGCGTGACATTTATGATGACCGATATGCGCGCCCATCACTTCCGGCGGGAAGAAGTAGCTCATGCCACGCTGGATGGTATTACGCTCCAGCGCGTCGTTGTTGTCAGAGGCCCAGAAGCGGTGACTGCGGGTCAGGACTTCATAATCGATTCGCCCGCCGCCCGAGGAGCAGGACTCAAATTCGATGTGCGGAAAACGCTCGCCCAGCACGTCTAACAGACGATAAAACTGCCGCGTCTGCGCATCCGCCGCGGCTTTGCCGTGGTGCCCGGGCTGTACCAGTTCGCGGTTCATATCCCACTTAACGTAGTCGATGGCATGTTCGCCCAGCAGCCAGCTCATGCGCTCGACCAGATAATCAAAAGCCTGCGGAATATTCAGGTTGAGCACCAGTTGATGACGGCCCGTTGCCTGGGTGTAGCCCGGCAGCGCCAGCACCCAGTCGGGATGGGCGCGATACAGATCCGAGTCCGGGTTAATCATCTCCGGCTCAATCCAGATACCAAATTCCATGCCGCGCTTTTTCACATGGTTAATCACCGGCGTCAGCCGTCCGGGTATTTTTTCTCGTCCAGGTACCAGTCACCCAGCGCCGCGTGGTCATCGTTACGGCCTTTGAACCAGCCGTCGTCGATGATAAAACGCTCCACGCCCAGCGCCGCAGCCTCATCGGCCATGCGCATGATGTACGCCGGGTCATGGCTGAAGTAGATCCCCTCCCAGGTATTGAGATGTACCGGGCGCGGTTTGTTTTCAGGGAAGCGGATAACGTTGTCGCGCAGATACCGGTGGAACGACTGGCTCATGCCGTTCAGACCCCGTGCGGAGTAGCTCGCATACAGGCGTGGTGTCCAGAGCGTTTCCCCCTCTTCAATCGCCATTTCTCCCGGCAGGTAGAGGCTTCGGCCTGCAGATAGCGGCGTCCGTCGGTTTTGACTTCCGCACGCAGGCGGTGGTTGCCGCTCCAGCCCAGATGCACGCCCCAGACGTCGCCGTGCATTTCGTTAAATGAGGACGTACCGGCGATCAGCGCCGGGAAGTGTTCGTGAGAGGTCCTGCCGCGGCGGTTTTCAATCACAACGCTGTCGTGTTCAAGCTTCACGCGATGCGGCTGGAACTCACGGATCCAGCGTCCGTGGAACGCCATCACGTCCTGCGCGCGTTCAGCGACCGGTAGCGTCACGGCGAAACGATCAACCTGCCACGCCTGCGCCCGCAGGTTAGTTAAACCGTGACGCACCACCAGTACCCCGCTTGCATCCAGTGCCAGCTCGCTAGTCAGACGCAACCCGGCATGTTCATCTTCCGCCGTTAAGGTCAGGGTTTGCCCCTCGTGCTGCACATGGGTGGTTTTAAAGACAGGCGACCCGTCCAGTCCCTGGCGGTGCCCTTCAATACCGGGCGAACCAAACAGACCGTGTCCCAGCTCCGCCATCAGCGTCACCGGGGCGTCAACGTCGAGCCTGCCGTTCGCCACAGGACGAGCCAGACTTACCACATCTTGCGGTGAAAAGTGGTGAAGGTGCGGCCCCCAGTAGAGAATTTCGGCGAACGGGTGCGTGGTTATCACCAGGTCAACCGCCTTACTTTCGAGTCGAAAAATGGAATCGTGCATCAGACCTCTCCTGTCATCGGGATGATCTGAGTGTTGATCGAAACGTTTCGGATACAAACCAAAACGTTTCGGATCTGTGATCGGCTTTGGAATTTTGCTGTGTTTAGGCCGTCTGGCCCGGGAAGAACTCTGGCTGCCAGAGCACCTGAAGCTGAGCGATATCGTCGCCGTTAATCAACTGACGCACCATGTCAGCGATCTGTTTCCCGACGCTGGCGGGTGGACTGAATAACCGCCGCCACATCAACATCGACAATGCTGTCCTGCGGTAAGCCGTCGTAAACCACCAGCGAAACGGCGTTTTCACCGCAGAGAAGACCCCGCTGCGCCAGCGCCATGGCCGCACCGTCGCCGTGAGTGTTGCAGTCGGTAATGATGGCCGTGGGGGGCTGCGGCAAGGAGAGAAGTTCATTCGTCGTGGCGTAACCCACGCGGCGCGAAGGCGGCATGGCGCGCAGCCATTCGCTGGATAACCCGGCTTCGCGTAGCGCATCCAGATAACCCTGGCGGCGCTGGGTGATGAAGGCCTGATTGTTGCTTTCACCCAACAAGGCGATGCGGCGATGCCCCTTTTCAATCAGCCAGCGGGTGGCATTGTACGTGCCGGCATAGTTGTCGAAATCAAACCACGCATAGGGCTGCGGCAGTTGGCTGCGCCCGAGCGCGAGAAAGGGAAAACCGGCGGCCTGAAGCTGTTCCAGCCGCGGGTCATGATCCAGCGTGTGCGCCACAATCAGCGCATCCACGCGACGACTTTGCACCATACGCATATAGCTGTGCTTATCCGCCAGATCGTCATCGGCAATCAGCAGGAGATCGATTTCATGTCGCGCCAGTTCGTGGCTAATTTCGCCGACCATGTCCATAAAAACGCTGTTATTGAGCGGAACAGGTGCACCGGAAAAACCAGACCCACGGCGTCGATTTTGCCCATCTTCAGGCGACGCGCGAAGGTGTTTGGCCGGTAGCCACGGCGCTGCGCCTCCGCTTCGACGCGGGCGCGCGTCTCGCGGGAGACATCGTCATACCCGTTAAGCGCGGCTGACGGTGGTAACAGACAGCCCCAGTTCTTTGGCAATGGCTTTAAGCGACATGATTTTCCGTATCTGCGTTAATTTTGTTCAGCCACCAGAAGCGCGTGCGTATCCGGCTCGAGGGCCTTAAAGATATGCGGCTGGTCAGCGGGATAGCAAATGTAATCCCCCGGGCCAAGCTCTTCCGCCGCGTCGATCAGACAACCAGCGCTCTACCCTGCGTCACAATAATATGCTCCACTGAGCCTGCCGGATGTGGCTGAGAAATGCGGTCGGCACCCGGCTGGGTGAGTAACAGGTAGATGTCACGACGCGCGCCCGGCGGGCACGCCGCCAGCAAAATGGCTTCATAATTGGCCTGTCCGGCAACCACCTTCGTTCCTTCTCCACGGCGGATCACCTGAGTGGTCGGCTGCTGCGGTTCAAGCAAACGGGCAAAAGGAATGTCCAGCGCCACACAGAGTGACCAGAGCGTCTCCAGGCTGGGATTCCCGTTGCCGGACTCCAGCTGCGACAGCGTGGATTTAGCGATCCCGGCACGGCGCGCGATTTCCGTCAGTGAAAGTCCGGTTCGCAGGCGTTCTCGCACCAGACTTTTAGCGATCACGCTGATTGGCTGCGTCATAAAAACGGCCCCTTTGTTCTATAAACCGAACGAATCGTTCGTCTTGAAAAACGGTTCTGATGCGTTCATTATAATGGAAATACGTTCGATATGGCTAAAATTGTATGAAGCATCCTCTCTCCACCCTGAAAGGCGACACGATAAAAGCAATCATCCTGGTGTGTCTCGCGGTAGGCGTCGTCGGGATGTCCTATGGCTCGCTGGCAATGGCCTACGGTTTCCCGGTCTGGGTCCCGTTTTTACTCTCCATTACCGTGCTGGCGGGTGCCTCTGAATTTATGTTTATCGGCATTGTGGCAAGCGGCGGTAACCCTCTGGCAGCGGCGGCTGCCGGATTACTGGTTAATGCACGTCATGTACCGTTTGGAGTGACGGTGCGTGAACTGGTGGGTAAACGTGGCCTGAGTTTTCTGGGTTGCCACATTATGAACGACGAAAGCGTGGTGTTCGGGTTGTCGCAAAAAACGCCCGAACAGCGTAAGGCGGCTTACTGGTTATGCGGTTTAGGCGTGGCGATCGTCTGGCCGCTGGGTACATTGCTGGGCACCATGGTTGGCAAACTGTTGCCGGACCTTGAAACCATCGGGCTGGATGCGGTATTCCCGGCGATTTTACTGGCGTTAGTGGTGCCGGCTTTTAAAAATCGCACCACCCTGATCCGCGCCTGCAGCGGTGCTGCATTGTCACTGGCCGCCGTGCCGTTTGCCCCGGTGGGTTTACCGGTTCTGCTCTCTTTACTGGGTCTTGCTGCGAGGAAAAAATAATGGGGAATATGACGGTCTTTATTCTCGGTATCGCCGTGCTTTCCGTGGGAACCTATTTAATGCGTCTCGGTGGGGCAAAACTCGGCAACCGACTGGCGCTGTCAGACCGCTCTCAGGCTCTGCTTTCAGATGCGGCAACGGTTTTGCTGTTTTCCGTCGCGCTGGCGACCACCTTCTATGAAGGTGAGCATTTTGCCGGTATGGCGCGCGTACTGGGCGTGGCGTTTGCAGTGTTTCTGGCATGGCGAAAAATGCCGTTAATTGTGGTGATCGTGGCGGCAGCGGTCGTGACTGCATTGCTGCGCCTGGCGGGTATCCAATAAAAAGCGCCCCTGGGGCGCTCTTTCGACGGTGTGGCAGCTTATTTGTTCAGTTCAGCGGTCATGTGTACGCGGTTACCCGTAAACGCCTGGGTAATTTTGTAAGATGACGCGCCCGCTTCCTGAGCCTGTGCAGCGATTTTCGCTTCTGCGCCATCAATGGTAGTGGCGGTTGCGGTCACAGTCTGTGCAGCGAAAGAACCAAAAGATGTAGCCAGAGCGATTACTGCGACAAAAGTTTTGATGCTTTTCATGATATAAACCCTTTCAATTAGTTGTTTGTTTAAGGCACCGTGCCTTGATGAGATAAATAGTAGACCTCATCATGAACAACTAAAAGCGGAAGGATTTGCTATTCTTTTTCAAATTTACTGATCAACTATTAAACGCTGCGGATGGGTATAAATCGTCGCCCTTCCCGGCTTACAGAACCCCACCAGCGTCAGATTACAGCGCTCCGCCACTTCTACCGCCAGCGTGGTCGCGGCCGATACGGCAAAAAGGATTTCAACGCCGCACATCGCCGACTTTTGCACCATCTCGTAGCTGGCGCGGCTGGAGACCAGTGCCGCCCCCTGCTGCCAGAGGTCGCTTTCGCGCGCCCGGCGGCCCATCAGTTTATCCAGCGCCACATGGCGGCCGACATCCTCATGTCCGCCGGCAATATCGCCCGATGGCAGAACCCATGCCGCCGCATGCGTGCATCCGCTCAGCTGGCCGACAGGTTGCACGTCATTCAGATGTTCAAGGGCATGGTCGAGATGGGCCAGATTGAAGGTCTGGGTAAACGGCAGAGGTGCGACAGGCTTACCGATATCATTGAGCTGCTCTACACCGCAAACCCCGCATCCGGTACGCCCGGCCAGCGCGCGTCGCCGCTCTTTGAGTCCCATAAACCGGCGGCTTGAGAGTTCGATTTGCACTTCAAGGCCGTTACAGGCCTTCACCACATCCATACCGTAAATTTCTTGCGGGTGCTCAATGATGCCTTCCGAGAGGGAAAAACCAATCGCGAACAGCGCCAGATCTTTCGGCGAGGCCATCATCACCACATGGGAAATACCGTTGTAAACCAAAGCAACGGGCACTTCCTCCGCCAGAAAATCAGGCGTGGTGTGGGTAATGTGGGGCGGTCTGTGTACCGACAGTTCCACGATACCGGCTGGCAGTGGCGACGGGTGGGTAACACGGTTTTGTTTAGACACAGCGGTATTCCTGAACAACCACGGAGGTGAGCCTGCTATTGCATCACAAACCGCAGGCCATACGCATAGTATGGATCAACTTTTCAGCACCCATCCTCATCCTCATCAAGTTTACCTACTCATTTGGGAGAGGCGCAACCGAGGCGGTGATACAGCCTTTAACATGCCGGGGCAATAATGTGACTCATGTCACACTTTATAATCAACACAGTGATAATACGTTCACTTTGTATTAACGCCATTGGAACAGGCGTACCGACATTGTGGTATTCTGATGATATCCCTCGTAGAACTGAGGGATTAACGCAAATTTTTCTCCTTTGCGGTCACCGTTCAACCGCGAAGTCAAAACTACATATGTAAGCAATGTCGAAACAAGGAGTGACCCATGCAGGTCAGCAGAAGGCAGTTCTTTAAGATCTGCGCTGGCGGTATGGCAGGCACCACGGCGGCGGCACTGGGTTTTGCACCCGGTGTAGCGCTGGCGGAGACGCGGCAATATAACTGCTGCGCACCCGTGAAACCCGTAATACCTGTACGTACTGCTCTGTCGGTTGCGGGCTGTTGATGTATAGCCTCGGCGACGGTGCTAAAAACGCCAAAGCGTCTATCTTCCATATCGAAGGTGACCCGGACCATCCGGTCAACCGCGGCGCGCTGTGCCCGAAAGGTGCCGGCCTGGTTGACTTTATCCACTCCGAAAGCCGCCTGAAATTCCCTGAATATCGTGCGCCAGGTTCCGATAAATGGCAGCAAATCAGCTGGGAAGACGCATTTGACCGCATCGCTAAACTGATTAAAGAAGACCGCGATGCCAACTTTATTGCGAAGAACGCTGAAGGCGTCACCGTCAACCGCTGGCTCTCCACCGGGATGCTGTGTGCGTCTGCTTCCAGTAACGAAACCGGCTATTTAACCCAGAAATTTACGCGTGCACTCGGTATGCTCGCGGTCGACAACCAGGCGCGTGTCTGACACGGACCAACGGTAGCAAGTCTTGCTCCAACATTTGGTCGCGGTGCGATGACCAACCACTGGGTCGACATCAAGAACGCCAACCTTATTGTGGTGATGGGCGGTAACGCCGCTGAAGCGCACCCTGTCGGGTTCCGCTGGGCGATGGAAGCCAAAATCCACAACGGTGCGAAACTGATTGTGATCGATCCCCGCTTTACGCGTACTGCGTCAGTGGCGGATTTCTACACCCCTATCGTTCAGGTACTGACATCACTTTCCTGTCAGGCGTATTGCTGTACCTGATGACCAACGAAAAATATAACCGCGAATACACCGAAGCCTATACCAACGCCAGCCTGATCGTGCGTGAGGATTACCACTTCGAAGATGGACTGTTCAGCGGTTATGACGCCGAAAAACGCAAATACGACAAGACCAGCTGGAACTATGAGCTGGACGAAAAAGGCTTTGCGAAGCGTGATACGACGCTGCAGCATCCGCGCTGCGTGTGGAACCTGCTGAAAGAGCATGTTTCCCGCTACACGCCGGACGTTGTCGAAAACATCTGTGGTACGCCGAAGGAAGACTTCCTGAAGGTGTGCGAGCTTATCGCCGAAACCAGCGCGAAAGACAAAACGGCGTCGTTCCTCTACGCACTCGGCTGGACCCAACACTCTGTCGGCGCGCAGAACATCCGTACCATGGCGATGGTTCAGCTGCTGCTCGGCAACATGGGGATGGCAGGTGGCGGCGTGAACGCCCTGCGTGGTCACTCCAACATTCAGGGTCTGACCGACCTTGGTCTGCTGTCTCAAAGCCTGCCAGGTTACATGAACCTGCCAAGCGAAAAACAGACCGACCTGCAAACCTACCTCACAGCCAGTACGCCTAAACCGCTGCTCGAAGGTCAGGTGAACTACTGGGGCAACTATCCGAAGTTCTTCGTCTCGATGATGAAAGCCTTCTTCGGTGACAAAGCGACAGCAGAAAACAGCTGGGGATTTGACTGGCTGCCGAAGTGGGACAAAGGTTACGACGTTCTGCAGTACTTCGAGATGATGCATCAGGGCAAGGTGAATGGCTATCTGTGCCAGGGCTTTAACCCGGTCGCCTCATTCCCGAACAAGAACAAGGTGGTTGAATCGCTGTCGAAACTGAAATTCCTGGTGACGATTGACCCACTCAACACCGAGACGTCGACCTTCTGGCAGAACCACGGTGAGTCGAATGATGTTGACCCATCGAAGATTCAGACTGAAGTGTTCCGTCTGCCTTCTACCTGCTTCGCGGAAGAGAACGGTTCCATCGTGAACTCCGGCCGCTGGCTGCAGTGGCACTGGAAAGGTGCGGACGCCCCTGGCATCGCCATGAACGACGGCGAGATCCTGGCCGGTATCTTCTTACGCCTGCGTAAGATGTATGCGGCAGAAGGCGGTGCGAACCCGGAACCGGTGCTGAACATGACCTGGAACTACTCGACGCCGGAAAACCCAGCGCCGGAAGAAGTGGCGATGGAGAGCAACGGTAAAGCGCTGGCAGATGTTATCGACCCGGCCACCGGGACGGTGCTGGCGAAGAAAGGCGATCAGCTCAGTACCTTCGCGCACCTGCGTGATGACGGCACGACCGCCAGTGGCTGCTGGATCTTTGCCGGTAGCTGGACGCCGAAAGGTAACCAGATGGCCAACCGCGATAATGCTGACCCGTCAGGCCTCGGCAATACGCTGGGCTGGGCCTGGGCATGGCCGCTGAACCGCCGCATTCTCTACAACCGTGCTTCCGCTGACCCGCAGGGTAATCCGTGGGATCCGAAGCGTCAGTTGCTGAAATGGGACGGCGCGAAATGGGGCGGTGTGGATATTCCGGACTACAGTACTGCCCCTCCAGGCAGCGATGTCGGGCCGTTTATCATGCAGCCTGAAGGGATGGGACGCCTGTTTGCTATCGATAAGATGGCGGAAGGGCCATTCCCGGAACACTACGAGCCGTTTGAGACGCCGCTGGGCACCAACCCGCTGCACCCGAACGTGGTCTCTAACCCGGCAGCCCGCATCTTTAAGGGCGATTTCGACGCGCTGGGTAAAAAAGACAAGTTCCCGTATGTGGGCACCACTTACCGTCTGACCGAACACTTCCACTACTGGACCAAGCACGCGCTGCTTAACGCTATCGCGCAGCCGGAACAGTTTGTGGAGATCGGCGAGAAGCTGGCGAACAAGCTCGGCATTGCCCATGGCGATACCGTGAAGGTCTCTTCTAACCGTGGCTACATCAAGGCCAAGGCGGTGGTGACCAAGCGTATTCGCACGCTGAACGTTCACGGTCAGCAGGTGGATACCATCGGTATTCCGATTCACTGGGGTTATGAGGGCGTGGCGAAGAAAGGTTCATTGCGAACACCCTGACGCGTTCGTCGGTGATGCGAACACGCAGACGCCGGAGTTTAAGGCCTTCCTCGTGAACGTGGAAAAGGTGTAACGGAGACGACTTATGGCTTATCAATCTCAAGACATTATCCGTCGTTCCGCGACTAACGGTTTCACGCCCGCGCCTCAGGCGCGGGACCACCAGCAGGAAGTGGCGAAGCTTATCGACGTGACCACCTGTATCGGCTGTAAAGCCTGCCAGGTGGCCTGTTCTGAGTGGAACGACCTCCGTGATGAAGTGGGTCACAACGTCGGGGTGTACGACAACCCGGCTGACCTGACCGCCAAGTCCTGGACGGTGATGCGTTTCTCGGAAGTGGAACAGAACGACAAACTGGAATGGCTTATCCGCAAAGACGGCTGTATGCACTGTGCGGATCCGGGCTGCCTGAAGGCATGTCCGTCAGAAGGGGCTATCATTCAGTATGCTAACGGTATCGTCGACTTCCAGTCCGAGCAGTGCATTGGCTGCGGCTACTGCATAGCGGGCTGCCCGTTCGATGTCCCTCGCATGAACCCGGAAGACAACCGCGTCTACAAATGCACGCTGTGCGTAGACCGCGTAAACGTCGGCCAGGAGCCTGCGTGCGTGAAAACCTGTCCGACGGGCGCTATCCACTTTGGTTCCAAAGAGGATATGAAAACGCTGGCGGCTGAACGCGTGGGCGAACTGAAAACCCGTGGCTACGACAACGCAGGCCTGTACGATCCGGCCGGCGTGGGCGGCACGCACGTGATGTATGTGCTGCACCACGCAGACAAGCCGAATCTGTATCACGGCCTGCCGGAGAACCCGGAAATCAGCGCGACCGTGAAGTTCTGGAAAGGCATCTGGAAACCGCTGGCAGCGGTGGGTTTTGCTGCCACCTTCGCAGCGAGCATCTTCCACTATGTCGGTGTTGGTCCGAACCGCGCGGAAGAGGAAGACGACAACCTGCATGAAGAGAAAGACGAGGTGCGCAAATGAAAAAACGTGACACCATCGTGCGCTATACCGCGCCGGAACGCATCAACCACTGGGTCACCGCCTTCTGCTTCATGCTGGCGGCGATAAGCGGGCTGGGGTTCTTCTTCCCCTCCTTCAACTGGCTGATGCAGATCATGGGGACACCACAGCTGGCGCGTATACTGCACCCGTTTGTTGGCGTCATCATGTTCGCGTCGTTCATCATCATGTTTTTCCGATACTGGCACCATAACCTAATCAATCGGGATGATATCTTTTGGGCGAAGAATATTCGTAAGATCGTCGTCAACGAGGAAGTGGGTGATACCGGGCGTTATAACTTCGGCCAGAAGTGCGTATTCTGGGCGGCGATTATCTTCCTGGTCCTGTTGCTGGTGAGCGGCGTGATCATCTGGCGTCCGTATTTTGCGCCTGCTTCTCAATCCCGGTGATCCGATTCGCGCTGATGCTGCATTCATTTGCCGCAGTGGCGTTAATTGTGGTTATCATGGTGTCATATTTACGCCGCCCTCTGGGTGAAAGGCACCATTACCGCGATGGTGGAAGGCTGGGTAACCAGTACGTGGGCGAAGAAACATCACCCGCGCTGGTACCGAGAGGTCCGCCAGAAACAGGAAAAGTCATCTGAATGAGTATTCGCATAATCCCGCAAGATGAGCTGGGTTCGAGCGAGAAACGCACGGCGGATTATATTCCGCCGTTGTTATTCCCCAGACTCAAGAACCTCTATAACCGCCGCGCAGAGCGTCTGCGCGAGCTGGCAGAGAACAACCCACTGGGCGATTTTCTGCGTTTTGCCGCGCTGGTTGCCCATGCGCAGGAGGTGGTGCTGTACGACCACCCGCTGCAAATTGACCTGACCGCGCGCATCAAAGAGGCCAGCGAGCAGGGTAAGCCTCCGCTGGATATCCACGTTCTGCCGCGCGATAAGCACTGGCATACGCTGCTGCACTCCCTGATTGCCGAGCTGAAACCCGAGATGAGCGGTACCGCGCTGGCGGTCATTGAGAATCTGGAAAAAGCCTCCGATCAGGAGCTGGAAGAGATGGCGAGCGCGCTGTTTGCGTCCGATTTCTCCCTGGTCAGCAGCGATAAAGCGCCGTTCATCTGGGCGGCGTTGTCGCTTTACTGGGCGCAAATGGCCAGCCTGATTCCGGGTAAAGCCCGCGCCGAATACGGCGAAGCGCGTCAATTCTGCCCGGTATGCGGCTCAATGCCGGTGTCCAGCATGGTGCAGATCGGTACCACTCAGGGGCTGCGTTATCTGCACTGCAACCTGTGTGAAACCGAGTGGCACGTGGTGCGCATTAAATGCAGCAACTGCGAGCAGACGCGCGATCTCAACTACTGGTCGCTGGAAAATGAAGACGCGGCGGTCAAAGCTGAAAGCTGCGGCGACTGCGGTACCTACCTGAAGATCCTTTATCAGGAAAAAGACCCGAAAGTCGAAGCCGTCGCCGACGATCTCGCCTCGCTGATTCTGGACGCCAAAATGGAGCAAGAGGGCTTTGCTCGCAGCTCTATTAACCCGTTCCTGTTCCCGGGTGAAGGGGAGTAATCCCCACTCACAGTGCCGGGCAACGTTGGTTTGCCCGGCCTGTATCTGGTTGACTGAAACATCCTCGCCTTCCTCTCGCATATCCTCAAGCATCACTGTGCAGGCAAACTACACGTGCGTTATTCAGGACTAAAGCCAAATTTAACATCCATGTTTACTTTTGCGAGCCGCTTTCCAGAATCGTTTTCAGCCTCATTTTCCCTGTTTCACTCGACAACAAACTGAGTTATAACACTGTATATTCATACAGATTAAAGGGACCCACATGGCACTCGAAAAAGGGATTGATACGCTGGTTCAGGCGTTCATCGCAGCAGGACGCCCTTCTGCGCGTAGCCAAAGTATTGATGACCGGAGAGCAGGCTATATTGCCAGCACGGCGCTTGCCGGTGAGACAGAAACGCGCGTTGACGTAGAAACGCTGAACCTCGAAGGCATCACATATCGCGTCTTCTCTCCGCCAGATGCTGCTGAAAAGCTGCCGACCGTTATCTACTACCACGGGGGATGCTTTATCAGCGGCGGCTTCGATACTCACGATAATCAACTGCGCCAGTTAGCGTTTTATGGCAACTGCCGCGTCATTGCGATCCAGTACAGACTTGCTCCTGAACATACCTACCCTGCCGCCCATGATGATGCAGAAAGAGGCGCACATCTGGGTCTGGCAATACGCGGATATGTTTGGCGTGGATAAAAACCGTATCACCCTGTGCGGGGACAGCGCGGGAGGCCATCTGGCACTGGTGACTGCCCTGCGGCTCACGTCTTCCGGACTCTGGCAGCCGGCGCAGCTCATTCTTATCTACCCGATGCTGGATGCCACGGCCTCTTTTGAAAGTTATACCCGTAACGGCGCGGATTACGTCATCACCCGCGATACGCTGCTGAGCGGATATGAGCTCTATCTGGCCAACACGGAACGCCAGCATCCTGAAGCGAGCCCGCTCTGGCGAAAGGATTTTAGCGGCCTACCTCCCGTGCACATCATTACTGCCGAGTTTGATCCGCTTTGCGACGAAGGTGAGGCGCTATATCAGCGCCTGACTGAGCAAGGCGTCACGTGTACGGCTCAGCGGTGGCTGGGGGTTATCCATGGATTTTTCCAGCTTGGTGGGGTCAGCCCGTCTGCGCGCGATCTTCTGAGGGATATTGCCAGACGGATCGGCGCGGGGAATTAACCCGGCAATCATGCCGGGACGACGGAACCTACTCTTCTTCGTTTCCACCCTCTTCAAACGCGCCAAACGGCTTCGCAGGAAGTACGATGTAGGTACCTTCAAAGACAGCACCCGGCGTTTCATCGCCGAACAACTCAACGCGCATCTGTACGCGCGCTTTACGCCCGCGCGCCAGGCGGTCGAGATCGCCCCCGAGTGCGCCCAAATCGGCAACGGCGCTCGGCTTACCACTGATCGGCGCGCTGTAGCGTATATGGCATCGGCCAGAATAATGGTGCCGCCAAGATGGCGTTCGCGGAGCATCAGCCAGATAAGCCCCCAGCCGGTCAGCGTGGCGAGTGAAAACAGGCTGCCGGCAAACAGGGTGTGATGGGGGTTCTGATTGCCGATTTCCGGCATGGTGGTAATGAATTTTTGCCCGGTGTACTGCTGAATACGCACGCCCATTTTTTCACTCAGGGGAATGTGCTGATACCAGGCCTGCTGGAGCTGCCCACACCAGTCGGCGCGATGGAGAATATCATCCAGCGTAGCGATGGGTTTAATCATCAAAAAGTGACGAATCGGCGTGGTTTGCGGGGCGGTGATTTCCCCCTGGTTAACAAAACCGAGTTTGGCGAAGAATTCGACGGCGTCTTCGCGGGCGCTACAGGTGACGCGCTTAACCCCTTCCTGACGGGCGACGGACTCGAGGGTCATCGCCATCAAGGTGCCGAGGCCTTTATCCTGCACGGAAGGATGAACCGCCATAAAGCGGATTGAAGCTTCGTTATCGGCATTGATGTACAAACGCCCAACGGCGACGAGGTTACCCTCTTCGTCCATCACCATCTGGTGATGGGCCATCGCATCCCAGGCGTCGCGCTCAGACCCTTTTGGCTGATGTAATGGCTTGCGTAACATTTCCCAGCGGACTGGTAATAGGCTTCTAACTCTTCTTCCGTTTGCGGTACTCGAAGGTGATACATAGCTGTACTCTCTCTTGTTACCCGCGGCCTCGCCGCCAGTTGGCTCATACCTGGAGCCAGAATGTGACGGGGCCATCGTTCACCAGCGATACCTGCATATCTGCAGCGAATCGTCCGGTTTGCGTATTCATGTCCTGTTGACGACAACGCGCCACAAAGTACTCGTAAAGGGCTTCTGCACGATCCGGTGCGGCACCTTTAGAGAAACCCGGGCGCATGCCGCGCTCGGTATCGGCCGCCAGCGTAAACTGGGAGACCACCAGCACGCTGCCACCCGCCTGCTGAACGTTCAGGTTCATCTTACCTTCCGCATCGCTGAAAATGCGGTAGCCCAGCACGCGCTCGCACAAGCGGTTGGCTTTCTGTTCGTCATCATCCTTTTCGACACCTAACAACACTAAAAGTCCTGGGCCAATTTCACCCGTCACCTCTCCCTCCACGGTGACGCTGGCACGGGTTACGCGCTGTATCAATGCAATCATGGTTGGTCTGCTTCTTGTTGTTTTTCAGCTTCTGCTGCTTTTTTAAGTTCGCGGTATACGCCGAGAGTGACAGTTATTTCGGCACCAAGCAAGACGATACACCAGGTCCAGTAGACCCAGACAAATAAAATGGGGATCACCGCCAGCACGCCGTAAATCAGCTGATAAGACGGGAACATGGTGATGTAAAGGGCAAACCCTTTTTTGCCCAGTTCAAAGAGCAATGCCGCGACCAGCGCGCCCACGACCGCATCGCGGTTAGGCACGCGCGTGGTCGGTACCACGCTGTAAAGCAGCCAGAAAGAGAGCCACGATAAAATCAGCGGGAAGATACGCAACAGGTTATCGATAACGCCGTTGAGATCGCTGGCCCAGCGCAGCGAAAGCAGATACGAACTGATAGCCAGACTCGCTCCGGCCAGCAAGGGCCCCAGCGTTAAGATCATCCAGTACACCGCAAAGGAATAAACCTTGGGCCGCGCCTTTTTACTCCGCCAGATGGCATTCAGCGCGTTATCTATGGCGTACATCAATAACAGCGCCGTGACGATCAGCCACACGCCCCAACCGCCGTCATTTTGCTGGAGTTAGCGACAAACTGTTCAATGTAGTTCTGTATGACGTCCCCGGTGGCGGGAATAAAATTCGCAAAGACAAAGTGGCGAAGCTGCAGGCTGACATCTGCAAACATTGGAAAAGCGGAAAATAGCGCAAAAATGACGGCCACCAGCGGCACTAGCGAGAGCAATGACACGTAGGCGAGGTTACCCGCCAGCGTGGTCATGTTGTCCTCATCAATGCGATGCCAGAGCAGTTTCAGCCACGCCCTGAGCGGACGAGTATGATGCGTGGCTTTTTGATGAACGGTTTTTAGCATAACTGCTCG
>ENA-OQHY01000046-OQHY01000046.1-human-gut-metagenome-genome-assembly--contig:-NODE-46-length-63022-cov-4.558137_pt1 | contig 63022 bp, 69 predicted proteins | sample MGYA00242570_ERZ504733 | MGnify/ENA primary metagenome ERZ504733 (study PRJEB26092, sample SAMD00036219) | human gut metagenome | host: Homo sapiens | study: EMG produced TPA metagenomics assembly of... | reverse complement strand
GCAAGGCAATGGCTATCGCCAAACGGTAAGGCAACGGACTCTGACTCCGTCAGTTCCTGGTTCGAATCCAGGTAGCCCAGCTCATTGAAAGGTCTCAGGTCTCGTACCTGAGGCCTTTTTCGATTTGTGCAGGCAATGAGCCAAAGTCTGTGTTTGCTCGAAACTTTGGCGAACATCCGCTTGACAAAACATTTTCTGTCAAAGATTAAAAATACAGCAGGAGGAACGAAACGATGAAGTATTCCTTTACGAGCAGAATCCGCTACAGCGAAATCGGTGAGGACGGAAATCTCACCCTGCCGGGGCTGATCAATTACTTTCAGGACTGCAGTACCTTCCAGTCGGAAGCGATCGGCGAGGGCGTTGCGGAGCTCAAAAAACGAGGCTGCGCCTGGGTGCTGTCCGCGTGGCAGATTCATGTGCGCCGCTATCCATCCCTCGGTGAAGCGGTAAAAATCACTACATGGGCGAGCGGCTTCAAAGGATTTCTTGGCATGCGTAACTTCACGATGGAAACAGAAGACGGAGAAATGCTCGCCTGTGCCAACTCCATCTGTCTTACGTCAATATGGAAACGGGTCATCCCGTCCGCGCACCGAAAGAGACGACAGACGCCTATGGCATTGACGATCCGATCGACGAGGATTTCGGCGAGCGCAAAGTGAAAATGCCGGAAGCAGATTTCATCGGCGAACCGTTCCCGGTGCAGCCGCACAACCTCGATACGAACCACCACGTCAATAACGCACAGTTCATTTCCCTTGCCGGTGAATGCCTTCCGAAGAACTTCACCGTGCACCGGATGCGCGCCGAATACAAACAGCAGGCGCACCTCGGTGACGTCCTGCATCCGCTGCGCGCCGAGACGGAAAACAGCTGTTTTATCTCGCTGAATGATGAAAAAGGACAGCCATACGTAGTTGTGGAATTTCAATGATTGTGGTACAATCGGAAAGAATAAGATACGATACGAACGTAATAAACACAATGAGGAAAGGGGAATTTGCCATGAGAGCGCAGAACCTTACACTGTTAACCGATTTATATGAACTTACCATGATGCAGGGCTACTACGAGAACCCGTCCGATCAGATCGTGGTATTTGATGCATTTTATAGAAAGAATCCATGCGGCGGCGCATACGCCGTATGTGCAGGACTTGAGCAGGTAATCGAGTATGTCCGCGATCTTCACTTTTCACCGGATGACATCGACTATCTCCGTTCCCTCCATATTTTCAACGATGATTTCCTGGAGTATTTAAGAGGCTTCCATTTCACCGGAGATATCTATGCGATCCCGGAAGGAACTGTCGTATTCCCAAGAGAACCGCTCTTAAAAGTTGTCGCTCCGATCATGGAGGCACAGCTTGTAGAGACCGCGATTCTGAACATGATCAACCATCAGAGCCTGATCGCGACGAAAGCATCCCGCGTTGTTTACGCGGCAAAGGGCGACGGCATCATGGAGTTTGGACTCCGCCGTGCACAGGGACCGGATGCCGGTATCTACGGCGCGCGTGCTGCCATGATCGGCGGCTGCATCGGAACCTCCAATGTCCTGACCGGACAGATGTTTGACGTTCCAGTCAAGGGAACCCACGCACACAGCTGGATCATGAGCTTCCCGGATGAGTACACCGCATTCAAAACGTATGCGAAAATGTATCCGGAAGCATGCATTCTTCTCGTAGACACCTACGATGTTCTCGAATCCGGTGTTCCGAATGCGATCCGCGTCTTCAAAGAGATGAGAGCAGAGGGCTTACCGATGAAGGGCTACGGCATCCGCATCGACAGCGGTGACCTGGCTTACCTGTCGAAAAAAGCATATCAGATGCTCGAGGCAGAAGGTTTCGGTGATGCCATCATTTCCGCATCCAGTGACCTCGATGAGTACCTGATCGACAGCCTGAAAACCCAGGGTGCGAAGATCAATTCCTGGGGCGTCGGCACCAACCTGATCACATCCGGTGACTGGCCGGCATTCGGCGGCGTTTACAAGCTGGCAGCAGCAAAAGATAAAGATGACGCAGAATTCACACCGAAGATCAAGCTGTCCGAGAACTCCGAGAAAGTAACAAACCCGGGCAATAAGACGATTTATCGTATTTATGATAAAGAAACCGGAAAGATCCGTGCCGACCTGATCTGCCTCGCAGACGAGACCTTCGACGAGAGCAAAGATATGATCATCTTCGACCCGATCGAGACCTGGAAAAAGACGAAGATCAAAGGCGGAACCTACACCTTACGCGAGCTCCTCGTTCCGATTTTCCAGAAGGGCGCATGCGTCTACACTTCTCCATCCGTCATGGAGATTCGCGACATCTGCACCAGAGAGAAAGATACCCTCTGGGAGGAGTCCAAACGTCTGGTCAATCCGCATGAGGTTTACGTGGATCTGTCCGACAAGCTGTACCACATCAAGAGCGACCTGCTCGAGGAGATGAGCATGAAGGCTCTCGGCGAGCAGTAAGAAAGGAAGTCAAATGTTAAATATAGGAAGAAAGCAAAGGCTGGTAGTAGTAAAGAAAGTAGAATTCGGTATTTATCTTGGGGAGACCCGGGAAGCAGGCGAGAAGGAACGCGTTCTTCTGCCGATCAAACAGGTGCCGGAAGGAACAAAAGAGGGAGATGAGCTGGAAGTATTTCTGTACCGCGATTCCAGCGACCGTCTGATTGCGACAACCAGAGAGCCGAAGCTGGTGCTTGGAGAGCTGGCTGTCTTAAACGTAGCTGCTACCGGAAAGATCGGAGCATTTCTGGACTGGGGTCTGGAAAAAGATCTGTTTCTTCCGTTTAAACAGCAGACCCGCCGCCTCCATCCAGGTGACGAGGTTCTGGTTTCCCTCTACATCGACAAGAGCGACCGTCTCTGCGCAACGATGAAGGTTTACCATTTCCTGAAAACCAATTCTCCGTACGTCGTAGGCGATACCGTAAAGGGAAGAATCTACGAGATCAGCGGAAACTTCGGCGTTTTCGTTGCTGTTGATGACCGCTACTCCGGCCTGATTCCAAAGAGAGAAGCACAGGCAGACTATCATGTCGGCCAGGAACTTGAGTGCCGCGTTACAGAAGTCAAAGAGGACGGAAAACTCTCCCTGTCCGCACGCGGAAAAGCGTACGAGCAGATCGCAATCGATGCAGAGAGCGTTCTTTCTGTGATCGAGGAATTTGCAGGTGTCCTTCCATTTGATGACAAAGCATCACCGGAAGTGATTCAGAGAGAATTCGGCCTCAGCAAAGCAGCATTTAAGCGCGCGGTCGGCCATCTGATGAAAGAAAAACAGGTTGTCATCCGCGACGGTAAAATCTGGACGGCAGAAAAAGCAAAATAAGAAAAGATCGGGCACTGGACAGGAAGCACATCCTCTCCGGTGTCCGTTTTTTTTTGTGTCAGACAGCAGATAAAATTTTGAAATTTTTTCTGCGCCCGGTTTGCGGTTGCGCGAAGAGAGGATTGCGCTTATAATATGATCTATATGACAAAAAATGACACAGGATCTGATGGAGAGCGATGAAGAAAAAGAAAAGTAAGAAAAAAACATCCTTTATTTCCAAAACCGCAATGACGGTTTTGACGATCATTCTGATTATTCTGTTTTTCTGCATTATGTCGATGGTCGAGAAAATACAGGGAACGGCCCGCGTTGTCAACTATGCCGGTCTGGTACGCGGAAAAACGCAGCGGATTATCAAGCTGGAGGATGCGGGAGAACCGCAGGATACGATGATTGCAGACATCAACGCTTATATCGACGGTCTGCAGAACGGAAGCAGCGAGCTGGATCTGGTGCGCCTGGATGACCGGGATTTTCAGGATAAGATGACTGAGCTGGCATCATATTTTGAAGAGCTGAAGGCAGAGATTCTGCTGGTGCGTGAAAAAGGATATGAGAATACCGCGATTATCGAAAAGAGTGAGACCTTTTTCAAAATTTGTGACGAGGCGACGGGCCTTGCGGAAGCGTATTCGCAGAGAATGGCGTCTTCGCTGAAGAAGCTGGAGCAGGTGGTAGTAGGAGATATCATCGGCCTGGTGTTTGTCATCGGCATGGAGCTGATCAAGGCCGTCCGCTATGCGGCGATGAACCGTATTCTGCAGAAGAAAGTCTATCTCGATGAGGCGACGGGCCTGCCAAATAAAAATAAATGCGAAGAGATTCTGGAGGGAAGCGACGGAGGAGAAGAAATTTCCGGCGTGTATGCGGTCTGCGTGTTTGACCTCAACAATCTGCGCACGATCAACAACAGTCTGGGTCACGACAAGGGAGACGAATATATCCGTTCCTTTGCCGTTCAGCTTCGAAAAGCAGTCCCGGAGGAGTATTTCGTCGGAAGAAACGGCGGAGATGAGTTTCTTGCCATTCTGCGCGGACTGAACCGCGAAGAAGTGGAAGCGTGCATGAATCACATCCGCACGCAGACGGCAGAATATTCCCGCCAGCACCCGGAGATGCCGATCAGCTACGCCGGAGGCTATGCACTGTCCACGGAATTTGAAGACTGTGATATCCGGGAACTGTTCCGCCATGCGGACCAGAACATGTATATCGACAAAACCGCGCGAAGATGGAAGAATCCGCCGCAGAGCGGAAGATCAGCCTGGAAGCGCTGGACGTCGTAAAGAAAAAGGGATACCATTTTTCCAACTGTATTTACTGCAATGCAAGACAGGACCAGTACCGGATTCTGCGTGCCGTTTCGGGCTTTTTCCTTGCCGAGGACGGCAGCTATACCGGTGCGGCCGAGCATATTGTGCAGGGCATCACGGATGAGGAAAAGAGAAAGGAAATGCGTAGAATGCTGGATCTTACCCATCTGAAGGAGTGCTATCAGAAGGGAGAAGAGAGCGTAGAAATTCTGTGCGAGTATCGGGAGGGCAGCGAAGGGGAAGCGCTCTGCCGGGGAAAAGTCACCATTCTGTTCTACGACGCGGCCGAGGACGGCGGACTGCACCATTTTCTGATGGGCTTTGAGCGGTTCCGCTTCAATGAGGAAGCTGCTCGGAATGAAAAAGAACAGCTCGACCAATACTATGAACAGATGAAACAGTCGATCATTGAAAACGGCCACTACGCCGAGGCACTTCTCGAGACGGCCGAGGCCGTGTTCGCCGTTGATCTGACGAATGATTCGCTGGAGCAGATTTTTTACCACAGCGGGCAGAAGAAATTTGGCCTCGATATAGATCTGCCGTGTTCCTACGAGAAATACTGCGGGGAATGCAGTGCGTTTGTCGCGGAGGAGACATTGGAATCATACCGCATTGTGGATTCCTCGAAGAAACTGCTGCAGCGCTTTGAAAACGGAGATAAGCAGGTAGTCGTGGAGTATCAGGAAACAGATGAGTCCGGCAGAAGAATATGGTTGCAGAAGACGGTTCTTATGTCACAGGATACCGTCTACGACCGAAAGACAAAGCGGGAGAGCGTTGTGGTACACGGCATGATCCTTTTCCGTGATACGTCAGAGTTCCACAGCCGGGAAGAGAGGGAGAAGATACAGCTTCAGGATGCCTTTAGAGCTGCAGACAGTGCAAGTCGTGCAAAAACAGAATTTATGAACCGCATGAGCACGATGTGCGCACGCCGATCAATGGCATTATGGGCATGCTGGATATCATCCGCAAAAACCGGCAGGATGAGGCAAAAGTGGACGACTGCCTCGATAAAATCAATCTTTCCGCAAGCCATCTGCTGGCACTCGTCAACGATGTGCTCGATATGAATAAGCTGGAGTCCGGAAAAGAGACGATCGAGAGCGCTTCTTTTGACCTGAAGCATCTGATGGATGATGTGGCATCCCTTGTCAATGCGCAGATTACGGAGATGGGCATTACCCACCGTACGCACCGCGGTGAGCTGACGCACACGAGACTGATCGGCAGTCCGCTGCGCCTGCGGCAGATTATGCTGAATCTCTTCAGCAATGCAATCAAGTACAACAAGCCGGGCGGAATGATCGATACGTATGCGGGCGAAGTCTCCTGCGACGGAACCCGGGTCGTCTACGAGTTCCGCATCACGGACAGCGGCATCGGAATGAGCAGCGAATTTATCGAAAAAGAGCTGTTCCATCCGTTCACACAGGAGAAGTCCGGTGCGAGAACGCAGTACAAGGGAACGGGCTTGGCATGTCGATCGTCAAAGAACTGATCGAAAAAATGCAGGGCACGATCGAGGTAACGAGCCAGCAGGGCGTCGGAACGACGTATGTATTCCGGCTTCCGTTTTACATTGACTGCGAGGGACAGCGGATTCAGGAAGTAAAGACACGGATCGCAGGAAAAGAGCTTGTCCGCTTCCACGTTCTGCTTGTCGAGGATAATGAGATCAACATGGAAATCGCCGAGTTTTACCTGACCGATCACGGTGCAACGGTGGAAGAGGCATGGAACGGCCGCGAGGCGGTCGAAAAGTATGCGGCGAATCCGCAGAAATTTGATGTGATTTTAATGGATCTGATGATGCCTGTGATGGGCGGCCTTGAGGCAGCGCGGCAGATCCGCACCATGGAGCTTCCGGAAGCAAAACAAGTCCCGATCATCCCGATGACGGCGCAGTCCTCCGAAGAGAGCAAAGAGGGATGCCGCGCAGCGGGCATGAACAGCCATCTGACCAAGCCGATCGAGCCGGACAGCCTGGTGCAGACGATCTTGGAGACAACGGAACATGCCTTTGGAAAATAGAGGAGAAAACGATGAGTTTTACGCATTTACATGTACATACCGAATACAGCCTTCTGGACGGATCGAACAAGATCAAAGAGTACGTTGCCAGAGTCAAGGAGCTTGGCATGAACAGCGCCGCGATCACCGATCACGGCGTCATGTTCGGCTGTATCGATTTTTATAAAGAAGCCCGCGCGCAGGGCATCAAGCCGATCCTCGGCTGTGAGGTTTACGTGGCGCCGGGTTCCCGTTTCGACCGCGAAACCAGCCGCGGAGAGGACCGGTACTACCATCTGGTTCTGCTGGCGGAAAATAATACGGGCTATTCCAATCTGATGAAGATTGTTTCGGCGGGCTTTATCGATGGATTTTACTATAAGCCGCGTGTCGACATGGAGATTCTGGAAAAGTATCACGAGGGCATTATCGCGCTTTCCGCCTGCCTTGCAGGTGAGGTGGCGCGTGCGATGGTGCGGAACCAGTACGAGATGGGAAAAGAGGCCGCACTGCGGTATGAGAAGATTTTCGGAAAAGGCAATTTCTTCCTGGAACTGCAGGATCACGGCATCTCGGAGCAGCGGATGGTCAATCAGCAGCTGATGCGCCTCTCGGCAGAAACCGGCATCGAGCTGGTGGCGACGAATGATATTCACTACACGTACGCAGAAGATGCGGATTCCCACGATATTCTTCTGTGCCTGCAGACCGGAAAGAAGATCACGGATGAGGACCGCATGCGCTACGAGGGCGGCCAGTATTTCGTGAAATCCGAGGCGGAGATGGCATCGCTCTTCCCGTATGCACCGCAGGCAATCGAAAATACACAGAAAATTGCAGACCGGTGTAATGTGGAGATCGAATTTGGTGTCACAAAACTTCCGAAATTCGATGTGCCGGAAGGATACACTTCCTGGGAATACTTAAATAAGCTCTGCTACGACGGCCTCGAGGAACGGTATCACCCGGCGACGGATGAACTGAAAGCGCGGCTGAAATACGAGCTTGATACGATCAAAACGATGGGTTACGTCGATTACTTCCTGATCGTGTGGGATTTCATCAAATTTGCGCGCGACCACGACATCATGGTCGGACCGGGACGAGGATCGGCGGCCGGAAGTATTGTTTCCTACACCCTTGGCATCACACAGCTGGACCCGATGCGGTATCAGCTCCTGTTCGAGCGTTTCCTGAACCCGGAACGAGTTACCATGCCTGATATCGACGTGGATTTCTGCTTCGAACGCCGCCCGGAGGTCATCGACTATGTAACGAGAAAATACGGCAAGGACCGCGTTGTACAGATCGTCACATTCGGTACACTGGCGGCGCGCGGTGTCATCCGCGATGTCGGCCGTGTGCTGGATATGCCGTATGCACAGGTCGATTCGATCGCGAAGATGATTCCGAATGAGCTGAATATCACGATCGACAAGGCACTGCAGATGAACCACGAGCTGCGGGAGCTGTACCAGGGCAATGAAGAGGTTGCACATCTGATCGACATGTCACGGAGACTTGAAGGTCTGCCGCGCCACACGTCGATGCACGCCGCCGGTGTTGTCATCGGCTCGCGTCCGCTGGTGGAATTTGTGCCGCTCTCGCGAGGAAGCGACGGAACGATCGTCACGCAGTTCACGATGACGACGCTCGAGGAACTGGGACTTCTGAAAATGGACTTCTTAGGGCTTCGGACCCTGACCGTCATTCAGAATGCGACAAAGCTCGCAGAGCGTTACAGCAATAAGAAAATTGATCTGCTTCACATCGATTACAACGATCCGAAAGTGCTCGGCATGATCGGCGCATCGAAAACGGTCGGTGTATTCCAGCTCGAGAGTGCGGGAATGAAAAACTTCATGAAGGAGTTAAAACCGCAGAGCCTCGAGGATATCATCGCCGGAATTTCCCTGTACCGGCCGGGCCCGATGGATTTTATTCCACAGTACATCAAAGGAAAAAACAACCCGGAATCCGTTACGTACGATACACCGCTCTTAAAACCGATTCTGGAGCCGACGTACGGCTGTATCGTCTACCAGGAACAGGTTATGCAGATCGTACAGGCACTGGCGGGCTATTCGCTTGGACGGCTGATCTGGTGCGCCGTGCGATGTCGAAGAAAAAGGCATCCGTCATGGAAAAAGAGCGCCAGAATTTCGTTTATGGAAACGAGGCCGAGGGCGTGCCGGGCTGTATCAAAAACGGCATTGATGAGAAGACAGCGAACAAGATCTACGACGAGATGATCGACTTCGCGAAATACGCCTTCAACAAATCCCATGCGGCGGCGTACGCGTTCGTATCGTACCAGACGGCATGGCTGAAATACTATTACCCGGTTGAGTTCATGGCGGCTCTGATGACCTCCTGCATCGATAACCCGGGAAAAGTCGCAGAGTATATCTTGAGTTCCCGCCAGATGGGCATTTCCATTCTGCCGCCGGACATCAACCGAAGCGAAGGAAAATTCACGGTGGACGGCCAGGCGATCCGCTATGGCATGGCGGCGGTCAAAGGCATCGGAAAGCCGGTCATGGAGGCGATCGTGGAGGAGCGGAGTGCAAACGGACCGTTCCGCTCGTTAAAGGATTTTGCGGAGCGCCTGAGCGGAAAAGAAGTCAACAAGCGGACTGTCGAGAACTTTATCAAGGCGGGTGCATTCGACTGCTTCGGCGTGACGAGAAAGCAGCTCATGTTCGTCTACGCCAATGTGCTCGATGATGTGGCGCGTGAGAAAAAAGATTCGTTAAGCGGCCAGATGAGTCTGTTTGATTTTGTAGATGAGACGACCAAACGGTCGTATGAAACGGTGTACCCGGATGTCGGAGAATACGAAAAGAGTGATCTTTTGGCGCTCGAAAAAGAGGTGCTCGGCATCTACGTCAGCGGTCATCCGCTCGAGGAGCAGGAGGAGTGCTGGCGGAAGAACATTTCCGCGGTAACGACAGACTTCCAGCCGGATGAGGAGACGGGTTTCCCATCCGTCACCGACGGCGCGAAAGAGATTGTCGGCGGCATTATCACGGATAAAAAATCAAATATACAAAGAATAACAAGACAATGGCATTTCTCACACTCGAGGACCTCGTCGGCAGTATGGAAATCGTCGTATTCCCGCGCGATTACGAGAAAAACGCACCGATGATGCAGACCGATGCGCGTGTCTTCATCCAGGGCCGTGTTTCCGCGGAGGATGATAAGCCGAGCAAGCTGATCTGCGAGAAAATTTTCCCGTTTGCTGGCATCCCGAAAGAGCTCTGGATCCAGTTCCCGGACAAGGAAACGTACGAGAGAGAAGTGGCGGATCTGTACCAGATGCTGCATGAATCCGACGGCAAGGACAGCGTGATTCTCTACATCAAATCGATCAAAGCAATGAAAAAACTGCCGCCGAGCCGCAATGTGCAGGCAGATGCCCGTCTGGTGGCGTCACTTCAGGCAAAATTCGGTACCGGAAACGTGAAAGTTGTAGAAAAGAGTATTGAAAAAAGGGCCTGAATGCTTTAAAATAAAACTGTGTGTGATTAATAAATAAAACTACTCGTTTATTAATGTGTGTGATGAGATGGAGGAATTCATATGGCAACGACTAACAAGGTAAAGACAATCGGAGTGCTTACCAGCGGTGGTGATGCACCAGGTATGAACGCAGCAATCCGTGCAGCCGTAAGAAGAGGTCTGCAGAAGGGCGTTCAGATGAAAGGTATCCTGAAAGGCTACGACGGACTGATGAACGAAGAAATCATCGACATGACAGCCCGCGATGTATCCGACACCATCGAGCGCGGAGGTACCATCCTTTATACCGCCCGCTGCGCAGAGATGCGTACACCGGAAGGCCAGAAACGTGCTGCAGATGTCTGCAGAAAACACGGCATCGACGGACTGGTAGTTATCGGCGGAGACGGATCTTTTGCAGGAGCGCAGAAACTGGCAGCTCTTGGAATTAACACCGTAGGTGTACCGGGAACCATCGACCTGGATATCGCCTGCACAGAATATACCATCGGTTTTGATACCGCGGTAAACACTGCAATGGAAGCCATTGATAAAGTAAGAGATACTTCCACTTCCCATGAGAGATGCTCGATCATCGAGGTTATGGGACGTAATGCCGGATATATCGCTCTGTGGTGCGGTATCGCAAATGGCGCAGAGGATATTCTTCTTCCGGAGAAATACGATTACGATGAGCAGAAGATCATCAACAACATCATCGAGAACCGTAGAAAAGGCAAAAAACATCATATCATCGTAAATGCTGAGGGCATCGGCCATTCCACCAGCATGGCGCGCAGAATCGAAGCTGCAACCGGCATCGAGACCCGTGCAACGATCCTTGGACATATGCAGCGTGGAGGAAGCCCGACATGTAAAGACCGTGTATATGCGTCCATCATGGGTGCCTACGCAGTTGACCTTCTTCTGGAAGGCAAAACAGACCGCGTTGTTGCATACAAGAACGGTGAGTATGTAGATTACGATATCGATGAGGCACTGTCCATGACAAAGACTCTGCCGGAATATCAGTGGAGATCGCAAGAGCTCTTTCTTATAACTATACAAAATAAAAAAATATCACGAAACAGACTGTTTTTAGCAAGCAGTCTGTTTCATTGGTATAATAGCGGGAATAAAAATGTTTCCGCAGACGGAATAGAGAGACAAAATAAAAAACAGGAGGAACTTAACAATGGTTACCTGGAACAATCTTGATAAACTGGCTTCTTTTGAGGAGCTGAAAAAAGTGGAGCGTGTCAATCTTGCCGAGGTTATGTCCGGTGAAAACGGAGCAGAGCGCGTAAAATCTTACAGCGTTCCGATGGCAGAAGGACTTGCGTATAACTACGCAGCAAAACAGGTGAATGAGGATGTCCTTGCCGCACTCGTAAAACTGGCAGAAGAGGCACAGCTTTCTGAAAAATTTGAGGAGCTTTACAACGGTGCTGTCATCAACACCGGAGAGAACCGTCTCGTGCTTCATCAGCTGACCCGCGGCCAGCTCGGAAACACCGTTACGGCAGACGGCGTAGACAAACGTGCTTTCTACGTAGAGCAGCAGAACCGCATCGCAGAGTTCGCGAACAAAGTACATGCAGGTGAGATCACCAACGCAGCAGGTGAAAAATTCACCACCGTTGTGCAGATCGGTATCGGCGGAAGCGACCTTGGCCCGCGTGCGATGTATCTGGCTCTGGAAAACTGGGCAAAGAAAAACGGCTGCTTCAAAATGGAAGCAAAATTCATCAGCAACGTTGACCCGGATGACGCAGCAGCTGTTCTGAATTCGATCGACGTAGCACATTCCATCTTCGTTCTGGTATCCAAATCCGGAACCACACTGGAGACTCTGACCAACGAGTCCTTCGTAAAAGACGCTCTGAAAAATGCAGGCCTGGATGCATCCAAGCACATGATCGCCGTTACCAGTGAGACTTCTCCGCTGGCAAAGAGCGACGACTATCTGGCAGCATTCTTCATGGATGACTACATCGGAGGCCGTTATTCTTCCACATCCGCAGTCGGCGGCGCTGTTCTGTCCCTGGCTTTCGGACCGGAAGTATTCGCAGCATTCCTCGAGGGCGCTGCAGCAGAAGATAAACTTTCTGCAAACAAAGACGTATTACAGAACCCGGAGATGCTCGATGCGCTGATCGGTGTTTACGAGAGAAACGTTCTTGGCTATCCAAGCACTGCAGTTCTTCCGTACTCCCAGGCACTGAACCGTTTCCCGGCTCACTTACAGCAGGTAGATATGGAGTCCAACGGTAAATCGGTCAACCGCTTCGGCGAGCCGGTCAATTACCCGACCGGTCCGGTTCTCTTCGGCGAGCAGGTACCAACGGACAGCATTCCTTCTATCAGCTGCTGCATCAGGGAACTGATATCGTTCCGCTGCAGTTTGTAGGCTTCCGCAATAACCAGATGGAGACCGATGTCGACATCCAGGGCAGCACCAGCCAGCAGAAACTCTGCGCAAACGTAGCAGCTCAGATCGTTGCATTTGCCTGCGGTAAAGCAGATGAGAATAAAAACAAAACTTCGAAGGCGGCCGTCCGTCCAGCATCATCATCGGAGATCAGGTAAATCCGAAGACGCTGGGAGCACTGCTTGCACACTTCGAGAATAAGATCATGTTCCAGGGATTCCTGTGGAACGTAAACAGCTTCGACCAGGAGGGTGTACAGCTTGGTAAAGTCCTTGCAAAACGCGTTCTGGCTCACGAGACAGACGGAGCACTGAAGGTATTCAGTGATCTGCTCAATATCTAAAAGCGTTATTTTCTGATCAGAAAAGGCGTCCTGTGAAAAAAATCTCCCGGAAAAACTCCGGGAGATTTCAGACTATAGACAAAGCCCTGCTTAGGGGCGGTGACGTAAGAAAACATTTATGTGAGAGAATCGGCGTAGTTTAGGCTACGCCGGTTTTCTTTCTTTTTTGGGCTGCTTGGGATTGCTCCCTTGCGTCCTCAAAATCAAATGCACCAATGAAGTTATAGACGATCTCGATTTCTCTGACCTTGATGCGCGGCTCATTCTCGTCCGGCGTATAAACCTCGGAGATATAAATTTTCTCCACAAACTCCCGGAGAACAGAGGCGTCAAGCTGCTGCATATCAGTGTACTTCCTGACCGCTGCAATAAACTGTCTGACATTGACTTTCTGCTTTTCCTGTTCCTTGACTTCTTGCCGAAGATATTCGACAAGGTTTGTAAGGTTAGTCTGTTCCAATTCATAGTCACGGGACAGTATATCAGCATGGCGGCTCCCTCCGTGGGCCGCCGATCCTGCGCTGGGCAAAGAGAAGCGGCGGCCTTGATTTCTCAAAGCCGCCGCTGGTTTTATGGGCGTGTCAAAAGGGCTGTTGTACGACGGCTTTTTTTCTTTGCCGTCGCCCGGCAGTTGAAACAATACTGTTTATTTGATTTCCAATGAAATGGTTAGTGTATCATTTTCAATTTTAGCGAACACATTGCCGCCGAGCTTGTCAGTTAATAGTTTTACCACAGCAAGCCCCACTCCTGTACCGCTATTATGCCTTGATTTGTCCCCGGTATAAAATCTTTCAAATAGTCGGTTTGGGTCTATTTCCACCTTACTATCAATGGGATTTTCAATGATAAAAATAGCACTCTTTTCTTTGCCTTGCTTCAAGTCAATTTTAATCGAGCCAGAGGAATATCGAATAGCATTTATAATAAGATTTTGAAAAATACGTTCTACCATACCATAGTCCGAATGGAGATAAACGGAATGATCTGGCAGACCAATTACAGGAGATATGCCTTTTGCTTCCAATGCTGGGGCGTTCTCTGTGATAAGATTTATCAGCAAATTTGTTAAGTTGAAATCTTCACGCACAGGAGTTACTTCTTTTGCGTCTATTACAGAAACATCGTAAAAGGTTTGTATCAGCGCTTTCATTCTTTCTGCTTTATTATAAATGGTTTCTATACGCTGTGTTTGACCTGCTGATAAATTCTCCTTTTTTAATAATTGTAAATGGCCAAGTATTACCGTCAGAGGGGTACGCAAGTCATGTGAAATATTAGCAATGGACTCTTTCAAATACATTTCGTGCCGTAATGTGCTTGCAATGGACTGTCTTTGCTTTTCATTATACTGGTTTAATACTGCGGCCAGTTGTTCTATATCTTTATCAACAAGAGAGATGTCCAGCATCTTTTCCGATTTTCCAGTTGTAAGATCGGTCATTTGTTTCGATAGGTTACGGATTTGTCTTTTGATTTGCACATATTTGAAAAGCACTACTATCAAGACTGCGATAACTAAAATTAACAACAGCTTTATTCCAGACACCTCCCTCCTTGTTATTTGAGTTCACATTTGCGAAAGCTAATCCATGAAAAGGTTATCAAAGCAACTATCCAAACAACGCCAACTAAAATGGCCCATGGCAAAAAATAGGTCACAGAAAAAACCGCTTCCCGTATCTGATAGGTTGCCAAAAATGCAACAGGAAGATCAAACATCATTCCATACCCAAGATAAAGGCTAAGAACAAAAGTGACTAAAGCGGTAACAGCTATTGCTCTTGCAGAGCTTCTTAACCAAAAAACAATCCAGATTGCAATAAGAAAAGTCGCACTGTTCAAAAGCAGAGAATATAAAATCGCCTTACTGACCTGATAACAAAGGTTGCCTGCTTCGGTAATACCAAAGCGGACACTTTCTCTTATACAACCAGCCACAGGATAAACAAGAGCCATGATATTAAATGCAATTAAGTATGAGATTACTTTAGCAAAGAAAATGGTTTTTCTCGAATGTCCTGCATTGACCTCAAGATCAATCGTCCGACTGGAAAATTCCTGTCCTAAAATCAGAGCTAAAATACTGGATATAATAATCAGGAGAAAGGTTGAATCGTAAACCATTCCATTAAAAATATCTGCGAGGGATGTAGCAGCCCCACCCATAGGCCCCATAGCTTCCGGGACATAAGTATCTGCGGTAAAAAAACCAATCAAAAATATCCCTATTAAACCGCACCAATAAAAGATATTATGTGATAATTGATATTTTTCCATTTTCAGTAAGTTGTTCATTCCCACACCTCCTTGTTATTTCAAATCCGAGCGTCGGAACCACAGATAAGTACCTAAGCATAATGCCAGTACCCATAAAAAATCTGAAAACATGAATTGCCCGCCGGATATGTTGGATTGTTGCAATGCCATAAGCCGAAGCTGGCCCATAGGCAATATTTGTGAGATAAGCTGCACTTGATCTCCATTCATCAAAAAGACCATTAAGAAAAAGAGTACCATCGGCACAGCCATACTCTTTCCTATATCACGGAAAATGAAGGCAAAGAAAAAAGGTAATAGGCACATTGCAAATTGCGAAGCAATCACCATTACAACTATGCCGATGCTTGCCAATGCTCCTTTAGTGACAAACGTACCAATATGCTATGTAACAACAGTGGAAAAGACAGGATAACCATGCAGGCGATTTGATGAACTACCAGCTTCGCAAATAGTATCTTTCCGCGTCGATGTCCGGCATTGATATATGATTGTAATGTTCTTCTGCCAAAATCATTTCCAACAAACAGGGCAGAAAAGATGATTGTGAGGAAATATAGGATTGGCATAATTGTATATCGAAGCAAAGAAAAGGTTGGATGTTTCCCCAACGCTATCCAGTAACAACACACTACTTAAAAGGAGATTAAACAATCCTATCCCCCAAAAATACCAGCTATGGAACAGCTTATAAAATTCAGCTTTTAGGAGATTTGACATTTCCTGTCCCTCCTATTTTGCTTAAAAAGTAATCTTCTAATGTATCACCGGCCACAGAAAGACCTGTAACGAGAATATGTGCATCTGACAAAGCAGCAGCCACTTTTTCCATATCATCGAGATAATCATATAGGCGAATTATGCATCTGGCATCAGCTTAAAACTATCTGTGTGTAGCGTTTCTTCCAAAACGATCAGAGCTTTTTGTGGATCAGTTGCCTTTATTGCGATATGCCGTTTGCAACGATCATTTAGTTCTCGATCTGATATTTCTTCGATAATTTTGCCTTTGTCTATTAAAATAAACTCTGATGCTGTCTGATACAGTTCCTCTAAGATATGGCTGGATACCAATATCGTCATTCCGTATTCCTTATTCAAGGACTTTAGCAAATTACGAATTTCCACAATTCCAGCAGGATCAAGCCCATTGATCGGTTCATCCAAAATAAGAAATTCTGGTGTATTTAATAGTGCGATTGCAATACCCAATCGCTGTCGCATCCCCAGCGAAAAATTACGGACAGCTTTTTTCCCGGTATCTTTCAGACCTACCATGTCTAAAGTTTTTTGGATAACTGCTTTGTCAGGGATACCACGTTGGATACGCTGTATCTCCATATTTTGATAAGCGGTCATTGTCGGAAAAAGCGCAGGTGTTTCGATCATGCAACCGATCCGCTTTCTCTGTTCCTGCAATTCCTTTTCGACGGTTTTCCCCCACAACGATAAGGTGCCGCTTGTCGGAAACGCTAATCCTGTAACCAATCTCAAAAAGGTGGTCTTTCCTGCTCCATTTTGGCCTATGAAGCCATAAATTTTCCCTTTTTCAATTTTCAAATCAATATGATCTAAGGCAACTGTGTGCCGGTATTCTTTTGTTAAGTCATGTGCTTCCAAAATAACAGAACTCATGTTGTCATCCTCCTTTACATTTTAGTGTAAGGGGAAATCATAAAGAATTTCTTAATTTCTATTTGGAAACCATAAAAAAGCATAAAGCCAAGAGCTTACCCCTCGGCTTTATGCAAACGGTATCCAATGCCCCACACAGTATCTATAAACTCTTTATCCGGGCAAATGGCTTTCATCTTGTTTCGCAAGTTGCTAATATGGACATTTAAGGTGTTGTCCTCGCTGATATACTCTGTATTCCAAACACTTTGAAACAAATTCGCCTTTGAGAAGATCTTGTCCGGGTATTTCATAAGCAATTCCAGTATAGCAAATTCTTTCGCAGTTAAAGGTAACTCCGCCCCTTGTAGCATAGCTCTGTTGCCGTCTAAATCTAAAACCAAATCATTGCACTTCAAAGATGACGGCGTGCTGTTTTGAAATTGAATCCGGCGTAAGTTGCTTTCAATTCTGGCGAGAACTTCTTCCATATCGAAAGGTTTTGTAATGTAATCATCCGCACCAAGCCGCAACAAATCAATCTTGTTCTGTGTTGTTTCCTTTGCTGAAATTACTATGACAGGAATCGTTGAGAATTTACGAATATCCGCAAGTATAGTATCACCACTCCGATAAGGCAGCATTATATCAAGCAGAATAAGATCAATCTGATGTTCTTGTATGCAGTCTAACACATGAAGCCCATCATACTGACAAAGCACCTCATATCCATTTCCCTGTAAAAAATCAGCCAGCAATTTGCTGATCTCTAAATCATCCTCAACAATCAAAATTTTCATGTTGTTCTATGTTCACCTGCCTTATGTCAGCATTGTACTACACTTTTTATCTCTAATAGATTTAATTATATTTCCTTTCAGGAGAGAATACAAGGCATAAAATATGAATTATTAGATGTTAGAAGAACACATTTCTATTGCTGGGTACACTGGAAATATGAAACCAAAAGCCAGCAAAAGCCCCTCCTGTCTACGCATTTAGGGGGCAAAAAGCCCACGGAAATCAAGGCTTTTCGGCGGTGGTCGATGGGGTGGCAGAATGATTTATCAAATACCCGTCGGAACGGGCTTTGAAATGCGTAGGAAAATCTTTCCGGCGCTGGTTTTCCCGCCGGTTCTGTGGTATGCTGGAATAAGACAAAAAACGACAGGAGTTGACACGATGGCCGAACAGGAAATGTTACTGGACACAGCTACCATCAGGGCCGCCGTCGCCGGTGAGCTATGGGCTAAACAAAAAGTGATCGAACACTACACCCCCATGATCGACGAGTTGGCCGTTGACGAAGATATGAAGCAGCACCTTATTCTGAAACTGTTGGAAGAACTGCCTAACTTCCCAATGGGGCAGGCATAAGAAAAAAGAGCGCCGGACGCAGAGGCTTTGACACCTCCGCGCCCGGCGTTTTGGATAATTGCCGATTATGTCATAGCAAACTCGATGTGAGAGCTGTCCAGCTTCATAAACTTGGATTTCACCAGCTCTGCCGGGTAATCGTCCCCGGCAATACGGATGGTCTTGCGGACGCTGCACACGGTTTCCACCAGCAAGTCCACGATCTCGTCCAGCGTTTCCCGGTCAATGCCCTTGGCGTGCTGGCAAAGGTGTTCGTACTCGATGTTGTCCATGATGATCTCACGATAAATCTCTATGGCGCTCTGTGATTTCGCTCCCGTTCCTTTCCGTTCCGGCGGCTGTGCCGCTTCGTCCTCCGAGGGGAAGGGTCGGGAAAGGATAGGAATGGAATCGGTAATTGATACATCCGTAGTTGTTTTTTCTTTACTTGATATATCTTTATTTAATTGCATTGGATTTTCCAATGTCGGGTTTCCCGGTGTCGGATTATCCGATGTTGGATTTTCCAACACCGAGTTTTCCAATCCCGGTGCCGCCTCGTCCGGCTGCTCTGGCCGGGGCTGGGGCTGTTCAAAGGCCCGGTCGCTGCCGGAAGTGAAGTACATAGCCGTCGCCTCCTTTCTGCGTTTGGGCAAAAGAAAAGCCGCAGACTTTTTCAAAATCTGCGGCTTAGCCGGGGAACAGAAAAGGGCGCTGTCATGCTTGACAACACCCTGTTTCTGTCTGATTATTCAGTTGTTTTGACCTGCCCCGTTTTCCGCTGCCCTAAAAAACATTGATTTTACTGGTTTTTTTCATGTTTTCTTATGGCAACGCTCTTTTTTGCAGGGTTTTTTCATTTTCAGATTATCCCAGCTTCGCCGGGAGAGACGAGGAAACCGTGGTCTGGTGCTTTTGACGGAATTGCCGCGGGGTGATCTGGTACCGCTTTTTAAAGGTGCGGATCAGATGACTGCAGTCCGCAAAGCCGGTCTCGGCTGCAATATAGTTCAGGTCATAGTCGGTAAAAAGAAGCAGGTTTTCAACCTTGTTCAGGCGGATAAACTCGATATACTGCTTACAGCTCTGCCCGTAATGCTTCAGAAAAAGTTTGGCAAAATAGGAGTAGCTCATGTTGTATTTATGTGCCAGTGCCTCGATATTGATGTTTTCCTGGGAATGGCGGTCGAGATAGACGAGGATATCCTGCATACTCTGTTCCTCACTCTCGGAAATCGATTCGGGATTGAAACAGATTCCCTGGCAGTGCCAGATACGCAGAAGCCGGAGAAACAGTGTGGAAAAGAGAGAATAGATATAGGCATCATAACCGTATTTCTTTTCAAGAGCCTCCCTCTCAAGGGTTACAAAAAAATCATGGAGATTCAGCTCTGAGAGATCTTCCTGCGTAAACAAAAGCGAAGGATAGGTCATCGTGGCGATTTTATGGAAAGCAAAGCTCAGGTTCGGAAGGTAGCTTCCGGTGAGCTGGATGCGGTTCAGGTTGAATTTGATACAGAAATAGCGGAATGGCCGATCCTGGTCTGCGGCAAGTGCGTGGACCGTCTGTGGAGGAAACAGGATGAAAGAGCCCGGTTTTATGTGGTAGACGGAATCGTTGCAGCTCACGAGAAGAGAACCTTCCTGCAGATAAAGAACCTCCGTAAAATAGTGCCAGTGGGATTTGACCGGCATGGAAAAACTGTCGGAGCAGCAGGAAAAGGCTTCAATCGGCGAGTGCAGGATGTCACTGTATTCAAAAAGATTCTTCAACGGAAAAGTCCCCCTTCAGGTAAAAAATATTCAGTATTTTTCTGGGAATATCAGTTTCGGAAAAATAGAAACATTCTATTTTTGTACAGTCGCATTATATCATATCCAAATGAAAATTGATACAATGGCGAAAGCATTTGAAAGAAAATTAATGCTGAATTTGGTAACTCAATTTCCTAAGATAAGGGGGGATATGAAAACATGAAAAGCAACACGAAACAATTCCCGAAAAACAAAATTGCGTGGCTGTGGGAAAACATGGAGGGAAAACGGGCGCTGTACTTTGTCGGTATTCTCGGAACCGTTTTGTACAATATTCTGCAGCTTACGATTCCCTATTTTTCGGGAAAAATTGTGGATCTGTTTTTAACTGGGGAGAACGCGGCGACAAATCTTCAGGTACACCGTGACCTGCTTTACCGCTTGCTGTTTGCGATGGTCGGCTTTACGTTCCTGCGTGTTATCGTTGTTTATGGCAGCTGTATGATCTATGAGACGGTGTCGCAGAGTGTTCTGTACCGGGTGCGGAATTATCTGTACGACAAGCTTCAGCGTCAGGATATGACGTTTTACAGTACCTATCGGACAGGAGATCTGATGACACGGCAGACAGGAGACCTGGATGCGGTGCGTCACATGGTTGCATGGGTTGTACGAATGGTGGTTGAGTCATTTTCTCTGTTTGCTGCAGCGGCCGTTTTCTTCCTGTATACGAACTGGAAGCTGGCACTGTGCGTTCTTGTGATTTCACCGTTTGTATTCTGGATTATCTATCTGTTCCGGAACCGCGTTGCCCCGATGCATGCGGCGCTGCGTGAAAAACTGGCACAGATGAATACATGCGCACAGGAGAATATTTCCGGAAACCGCGTTGTCAAAGCGTTTGCAAGAGAAGATTACGAAATCGAGAAATTCGACCGTGCCAATACCGACTATGCGGAGACGAATAAGGCAACCGGAATGGTATGGCTGAAATTTTTCCCGATTGTCGAGAGTATTGCGAACCTGATGCCGGTTGTCCTGCTCGCAGTCGGCGGTGTTTTTATGATCAGAGGACAGCTTACTATGGGAGACTATGTGGCATTTTCAGGCCTCATCTGGCAATCGCCAATCCGATGCGTCAGATGGGAAATATCATGAACGAATTTCAGCGGTTCTCAGCAGCGTCGAAAAAGGTCATGGAGCTGTATTACTCCGAACCGAAAATCAGGGACGAAGAAAATGCCGTTTCCCATCCGGAGCGGTTTGAAGGCAAAATCGAGTTTGATAACGTTTCCTTCCAATACGAGGATGGTGATTTGCCGGTTCTGCACAATATTTCCTTCACGGCCCATCCGAACGAGACGGTTGCGATCATGGGCGAGACCGGCTGCGGCAAGACATCGCTGATCAATCTGATCCCGCGGTTTTATGAGCCGACAGAAGGACAGATCCGGATTGACGGAATTCCTGTAGAACAGCTGAAGCTGTATGATCTCCGAAAACAGATCGGACTTGCCACGCAGGATGTTCTGCTGTATTCTGACACGATCGAGGGAAACATTGCCTACGGCGATGATTCGATCAAGATGAACGAGGTTGTCAAGTTTGCAAGGTATTCCGCTGCGGCAGATTTCATTTCAAAGATGCCGGAGGGCTACGATACCCTGGTCGGAGAGCGCGGTGTTGGTCTTTCCGGAGGCCAGAAGCAGAGAATTTCTCTGGCAAGAGCACTGGCGATCCGTCCATCGGTTCTGATTCTTGACGATACAACATCGGCGGTTGATATGGAAACAGAGAAACAGATTCAGCAGTCCTTACGGGAGCTTGATTTTCCATGTACCAAGATTGTGATTGCACAGCGAATTTCGACAACGAAAACAGCGGACAAGATTATTGTTCTGCAAAATGGCTATATTGAAGAAATGGGAACACATGAGGAACTGATGGAGAAGAAGGGTTACTATTATGAACTGGTGAAGCTGCAGACCGGTGTGGATGAACTGTAGGAGGGGAAGCAATGGCAAAAAATACATACAAGCAGGATGAAGTGCTCGAAGAGCCGTTTGACATCAAGCATCTGCTCAGAGCTTCATCCTATACCAAAAAATATGCAAAACGGATGGTTTTTGCGATCCTTTTGAGTGGCATCGGCGGTGCGTCCGGCTATGTGGCGCCGATGGTTATCCAGCGGGCGCTGGACCTTGCAATTCCGGAGAAAAACGAGAGGCTTTTATTTTCTCTTGTGGGAATGCTGGTCGGCATCTATCTGGTGAGCGTGATCTTCACAACAATCCGAAGCCGCATTATGGTGGATGTCAGTCAGAGTATCATCTATGATATCCGAAAAGATTTGTTTGCACATCTGCAGGAGCTGCCGTTCCAGTATTACGATGACCGCCCGCACGGCAAGATCCTGATTCGGGTTGTCAATTACGTCAACTCGGTATCGGATATGCTGTCAAATGGTCTGATCAACATCGTTCTGGAGAGCTTCAACCTTCTGTTTATCGTGATTTTCATGTTTCTGGTTGATGTGCAGATGGCATTTGTCGTGCTCTGCGGCGTGCCGGTGCTGTGCGTTTTCATGGTCTGGATCAAGAATAAACAGAGACGTGCATGGCAGGCAGTTTCGAACAAGAACTCAAACCTGAATGCCTATCTGCAGGAGAATATTGTCGGAGCCCGCATTACGCAGATCTTTGCACGAGAGGATGAGAATGCGGAGATTTTCAAAGATCTTTCCAAGGATTGCCGCAGAACATGGAATACAGCAGTTCGCTATTCCAACCTGGTATGGCCGGGTATCGATTCAATTTCCGTCTGCGTGCGTGCTGCCATTTTTCTGTCCGGTCTGATCCTTTTCGGGCAGGGAAATAAGTCGGTTGGTACGATTGTAGCGATTTCGAGCTATGCATCGTATTTCTGGCAGCCGATCATGAACCTTGGAAACATCTTCAATAACTTTATCAACAACATTGCGTATCTGGAACGTATCTTTGAGACGATGGATGAGCCGGTGACGGTAAAGGATGCAAAAGATGCCGTTGAAATGCCAAAAATCCGCGGTGAGGTGACCTTCGATCACGTAAATTTCTCGTACGATGCGTCAAAACAGATCTTAAACGATGTTTCGTTTACGGTAAAACCGGGTGAGAGTGTGGCGCTTGTCGGACCGACCGGAGCCGGAAAGAGTACGATTGTCAACCTGATTTCACGGTTTTACAATGTCAATGGCGGTCGCGTCCTGATCGATGGACAGGATATCTCGCAGGTGACCATTCATTCCCTGCGTGAGCAGATGGGTATTATGATGCAGGACAGCTTTATTTTCTCGGGAGATATTGAGGATAATATCCGTTACGGAAAGCTTGACGCAACGCATGAGGAGATTGTGAAGGCGAGCAGAACTGTCTGTGCGGACGAGTTTATCAGCAAAATGCCGGATCGCTATCAGACGGAGGTAAGGGAGCGTGGTTCCATGCTGAGCCAGGGACAAAAGCAGCTCATTTCGTTTGCGCGTACCCTGCTTTCCGATCCGGCCATTCTGATTCTCGATGAGGCGACCTCAAGCATTGACGTACAGACCGAAAAAGCACTGCAGACGGGACTCAATGCCATGCTGAAGGCAGAACCTCATTTATCATTGCGCATCGTCTGTCTACGATCCGCAACTGCGATAAGATTATGTATATCGATAACGGCGGTATTATGGAGAGCGGAACACATGATGAGCTGATGGCAAAGAAAGGCCATTATTATAAACTGTATACAGCACAGCTTGATGAAGTACAGAAAGCGGGCTGATCAAAAAAAGATCATAAAAAAGATTATAAAAAAGGCTTCTGCCAGCGGATAAAAATCCGTGGCAGAAGCCTTTTGCCGTTTCTTGTTCGTGTCGCTTTTTGCGCGCGTCGCCGAAGCGACCCGCCGCAGGCGGAAAATTCGGCAAAGCAGGAGTTCTTCTTATTTTCCGGAGAAGTATTTCTCTTTGATGATCTCAACCGGCATATCCTCGCCAGTCCACAGTTTGAAGGAAGCAGCTCCCTGGTATAACAGCATGTACATACCGTTTCCGGTCTTGCATCCAGCCTCTTTTGCCTCACGCAGCAGGCGGGTTTCCTGCGGATTGTAGATCACATCGAAAACGAAGAGGTCTTTGTGGAACATCGTTGTGTCGGTGATGATGGTGTTCTCGGTTTTTGGAGCCATTCCGACGGAAGTTCCATTGACAAGAATGGCGCTGTCTGCGATGGATGCGCGAAGGACTTCCGGATCGGAGAAGTCGTGCAGGGTAACCCTGCAGGAAGTACGCTCATTGAGTTTTGCAACGATTTCCTCGGCTCTTCCGAAGAAATTGTCTCTGACGTTGAATACATTGATCTCAGCCACGCCGTCGAGGGCTGCCTGTACCAGGATTGCAGTAGCAGCGCCGCCGGCACCGAGCAGAGTCATCTTTTTGCCGATGATGTCTACGCCGTTTTCTGCAACTGCTCTCATGAAGCCGACACCGTCGGTGGTGTAAGCGGTGAGAACGCCGTTGTCGTTGACGATGGTATTACATGCGCCGGAGATCTCCGAAGCAGGAGAAACCTTGTCTGCCAATTTGCACATGATATTTTTGCCAGGCATGGTGATATTCCAGCCTCTTGCACCCATGGTGCGGAGTCCTTCGACTGCCTGCGGCATTTTGTCTTCCGGTACATCAAAGGCAAGGTAGCTATAATCAAGGCCGAGCTGGTCGCATGCTTCGTTGTGCATTTCCGGAGAAACACTGTGTGCAACCGGGCTTCCGAGTAAACATAATAATCCGGTGTGTCCTGTGATGTGTTTTGACATAATTTGAAATCCTCTCTCTCCTCGTATTTCCGCATGATGATAAATCGTGCTGTAGCACTTTAAACTGCTACTATATGAAGTGAATTATACTCCAGATGCCGAAAGAAAGCAAGAAAAAAAGAGGAAATGACGCAAAGTTCATTTCCTCTTTTCGTGTTGGTTTTTGATTAAGGTTTAAGATGGAAAAGATTCGCCCGGAAATCAGATTCCAAGTTTCTCTTTCATGTAGTCAACCGGAGTATCTTTTCCGGTGTACAGCTTGATTGCGATGAGTGCCTGGAACAGCATCATTCCCATGCCGTTGAATACTTTCTCACATCCTGCTTCTTTTGCCTGTTTCATCATAACGGTTTCGCGCGGAGCGTAAACGGTATCCGTTACGATGAGATCTTTTTTAAAGAAGGAAGGATCAGGAATGTTGGAAAGGTCTTCGAGTGGATGCATTCCTACGCCGGTAGCATCGCAGAACAGGTCAGCTGCGTGCATTTTTTCTTTCAGGAGGTCTTTGTCTGCCAGATCGTTCATGGTAGCCTTGCAGTTGGTGTTCTTATTGATCAGATCAACAATTTCCTCTCCACGGCTGTAGAATTTGTCTTTGATGTTGAAGATTTCAATTTCTGCAACTCCATCCAGAGCACCGCGCACTGCAATTGCAGTAGCAGCACCGCCGGTTCCGATCAGGACCATCTTCATTCCCTTGAAATCGATGCCCTCTTCGGTCAGTGCCTGCCAGTATCCCATACCATCGGTATTGTAGCCTTTCAGTTTTCCGGTTACCTGACCGTTTTCGTCGCGGAGGTTGACTACGGTATTGATAGCGCCGCATAACTTAGCTGCTTCATCTACTTCGTCCAGATATTTGTGGACAACAGTTTTGTTTGGCATGGAAATATTGGAACCGAGCATTTTCAGCGCGCGGATACTCTGCACAGCATCTTTTAAAGAATCGTTATCAACTTCGAAAGCAAGCTGAATGACGTCATCTCCGTTTTTGTCGTATGCAAGGTTGTGGGTTGTCGGAGACTGGGTGTGACGGATCGGGTAAGCCATTAATCCAACTAATTCGGTATGTCCTGTAATATTTGGCATGATATTTTCCTCTTTTCTGTTTTTTTATATTGTGTAAGAAAGTGATTCAGTGATTACTCAAGCGGCTCCAGATGCAGGTAGCCCTGGGACTCCAGTACATTCAGGATCGCGCGCCTTCCATGGTACCTTCCATGATGCGGCGTGCACGTACGGAATCGCCGATGGTGTATACATAAGTATTGGTATCAGCGAATGCTTCCTGGATCTCCGGCAGAATCGGGTTATTGGAGCGCATTCCAAGACAGTTGAATCCGTAATCGAAGGTGAGATCTGGATGGTTCCGTCCGGAAGCTTTACAGTGAATGCGTTTTCTTTTACTTCCTGAAGAGCAGTATTGACATATTCTTTTACACCGTATTTGTCGTGTGTCTCACGCATGGAGCATTTGGTGATCGGGTCTGCAAGCATACCGATCTGCGGCAGCATATCGATGATGGTACACTCGGCGCCTCTCGGTGCAAAGTATTCAATAACGTCAAGTCCTACGGAACCGCCGCCGACTACAACGACTTTCTTGCCTGACAGGCTTCTTCCGGATATTTTCCGGCGTTTACATTGTTGATCATACCAAAGATGGTATTTACGTTTCCGGCATCGATGTTCTCTTTCAGGCCTTTGATCGGTGGAACAAGCGGAACGGAACCGGTGGAGTTTACAATGATGTCCGGTTTGAACTGTTTGATCTTATCCACCGTAGCTTCGGTGTTGAGGAAAATATACAGGTTTTTCAGTCTGGCGGCTCTTGCCTCAAGGTATTTCGGGAAATCTTTCATACGGGTCTTGCTTGGAAGATCGGAGATGAAAGTGGAAAGACCGCCGATGTGATCGTTTTTCTCAAGTACGAAAACGTTGCATCCGACTTCTGCTGCGGTGCAGGCTGCTTCCATACCGGCAGTACCGGCGCCGACAACAACAACGTTGCAGTTTTTGTTTACTTTCAGTGCTTTGTAAATATCGCCTTCCGGAACAGCCGGGTTTACGGTACAGCGGATCGGGCGGTTGACGCCGATACGGTTTCCAGCACATCCAACGTTACAGGAGATACATTTCCGAAGAAGATCTTCCTCGCCGTTTTCAACTTTTTTCACCCAGTTCGGCTCAGCGATCAGGCCGCGTCCCATGCCGACGATATCCACATCGCCGCTTTCGAGAACTTTTTCAACGACCTTCGGATCACGGTAGTTACCAGCGTTGATGACCGGTTTTTTGAATTTGTCTTTTACGGCTCTTGCCATGTAGGAACGCCATCCATCCGGCAGGAAGTTGGAATCGATCTGATACTGCAGGGATGGGTTGAGACCGCAGGATACGTCGTACATATCTACGAACTCATCCAGGTACTCCAGGTATTCCAGGGTATCTTCCAGTGTGTTTCCGCCCGGAACACGCTCCTCGGCAGAGATACGAACGATGATCGGGAACCACGGTCCGACGTTTTTACGTACTTCTTCGAGGACCATACGCGGGAAGCGCAGGCGGTTTTCTACAGAACCACCGAATTCATCGGTTCTTTTATTGTAATACGGGGAGATGAACTGGCTCATCAGGTAGGAGTGGCCGCAGTGGATTTCAATGGCATCAAAGCCGATGGCCTGCACACGTTTTGCAGCCTCGCCGTATTTTTTCACGGTTGTCATGATTTCTTCTTTTGTCATCGGGCGAGGGGTTTCTCCGCCGGCTTTTGTCGGGATGTTGGAAGAAGAAACGGTTTCCATACCGGTTCTTGCGGAAGATGCGGAAGCTCCGGCGTGGTTGATCTGAATTGCTACGGTAGCACCGTTTTTATGAAGATTTTCGACTAACTGATAGTAGCGCGGCATAAAGCTGTCGTGGTCGATACGGATCTGGCTGGTTCCGTTGGAACCGACCGGGTACTCGATGTTGGCGTTCTCCAGAATAATAAGACCAACGCCGCCTTTTGCGCGGAGAGAGTAATAATTCATATGACGGTTACTCATCTCACCGCTTGTCTCACCGTAGTTGGTTCCCATCGGGGTCATTGCAATACGGTTTTTAATCGTTGTTCGTTTGATGGTAATTGGTTCAAAAATTTTTGGGTAAGCACTCTTCATGAAAATTTCTCCTTATTCATTACATGAGCGGTAATCCTCTGTTTGTGACAAATCCATCATAACTCTTTCGACTAAAAATTAACAATATCTTTCAGATAAACTTTTGATACGTTTTCGCTATCGTTTCTGGACTCTTCGATAATGTCAGCGTGCTGTTTCATGTATTCGGTAAACCGTTCGACAGCCGGAAGCCGGTAGCGGTTCTTCATCCAGAACATAAAAGTCTGATGATAAATCTCGAGACCTTTCAGTGTATGGATGCGGATACCGTCTGCCTGTTCCAGAATATCGGTTCGCGGCATGAGCGCGATGCCGAAGTTTTCGCGTACCAGTGCCACAATCGAATATTCATCCGGGCATTCCATGATAATATTGGGATGAAGCTGATATTTGCGGTAGAGATGACCGGTGTAGGCCCCCATCCAGGATGCGCGGTCGTAGCCGATCACCGGATAACGGGTAAGCTTTACAAGCGGAACCTCCGGTTCATCGGCAATCGGATGCTGTTCCGGGGACACAATGACAAGCGACTGCTGGATCAACGGAAAAAACTCCATGTCGTCGCGCTTTAAAAAGCCGCCAAACCCAAGATCGAGTTCGCCGGATTTCACCTTCTGTGCAATGGCCGGGGTATGGTTCTGCCAGAAGCTAAAGGCAACATTTTTGTTTTCTTCTTGGTCCAGAAAGGTGCGGACATTGTGCGGAATATAATGTCCGGCAAGTGGAAAAATATAACCGATGTTGATTTTTCCGCCACCGGAGGCGAGTTCTTTCATCTTGCCTGCCGCAATGTCACAGTCGCCTGCGATCCGGTCTGCATGCTCCAGGAAAAGACGGCCGGCATTGGTAAGGACAACACCGCGCCCTTTCTTTTCAAACAGCGTGATTCCAAGCTCACTTTCAAGGGCGGCCATCGAACGGCTCAGGGATGGCTGGGAAATATAAAGCTCCTCTGCCGCCTGGTGATAATTTTCCAGCCGGGCGACCTTTCGGAAATAGAGAATCTGATTCAGTGTCATGTGGTTTTTCCTCCTGAAAAAATGGTTCCGTAAGAAAGTCTTTGCTTCCTCTTATTATGATAACTCAAGTATACCATATCAATGCATTCAATGCATTGGTTTTTTCCTTTAAAAGCATTAGACCGCACACACTTTCACTGTTAAAATAAAGGCAAATGTTATTTTTTTAACATTCACGAACTGGTAATCTGTTGTTTGTGACAAAACAAAAGGATGAACCGAACAGAGGAAAAAGACAATTTGACCTCAACACATGATCTATTTAAAAAGGAGAGAAACCATGAACAAGAAATACCTGCCAAGTGCATTAATTTTGTACTTGAACTACTTTATCCACGGTGTTGGATGCTCTATTCTGGGCCAGGCAGTCATCAAAGAGGCTCTGGCAGCAGCATGGGGAGTGGAAGCAATGGCAATTACCGCAATTTCCGCAGCACTCGGTCTTGGCCGTCTGATCGCACTGCCATTTGCAGGTCCTCTGTCCGACAAGCTCGGACGTCGCATTTCCACCGCAATCGGAAGTGCTTCTTATGCAATTTATCTGATCGGCCTTGCCCTTGCATTTAATGCAGGAACACACGGTGGTTATACCATCGCTTACGTATGCGCCATTATCGGCGGTATCGCAAACTCCTTTCTGGATACCGGTATTTACCCGGCAGTATCCGAAATTATTTACAAAGCTCCGAGCGTTGCTACTATGGGAATCAAATTCTTCATCGCAATCGCACAGATGCTGCTTCCATTTGTTCTTGGTGTAGCGGTTACTTCTACCGCAGCCGGCTTTACCTCCTACAATCCGTTATTCTATGGATGCGGAATTGCGTATATCGTACTTTTTGTACTGGTATTCCTGTTCCCGCTGCCAGATGCTGACCAGAAAGCATCCGGCAAAAAAGAGGGTCTGATCGACAGCCTGAAGCATACCCATTTCTCTTTCGAGTCCATCGCCATGATCCTGATCGGATTCACCTGCACCGGTACCTTCCAGCTGTGGCTGAACTGCGCGCAGAACTTTGCAAAAGAAAATGTAGGCTGGGCGAATCCGTCCATCATGCAGACCTACTATTCTGCAGGAACTATGCTGGCACTCGTTGTAACCGCATTCCTGACCAGAAAAATCAAAGACGTTCGTTTCATCGTTGTTTACCCGGCTATCTGCCTTGTAACAATGATCGCTGTCCTGATGGGACAGAGTAAACCGCTGATGATCGCCGGTGCTTTCATTATCGGATGGGCTGGTGCAGGCGGACTGCTTCAGATCGCAACTTCCGTTTGCAACATGCTGTTCCCGAAAATCAAAGGAACCGTAACCGCACTGGTTATGATCGCATCTTCTCTCTGCAACTACACCATCCTGACCGCAGCATCTAAAATGCAGCCGTCCGGCGTTATGACCATGAATATCGTTCTGACCGCAGTTGGTGTTGCACTTGGACTGTTTGTAAATATCCGCTATAAAAAAATGGTTGAACTTGCACAGCAGGACAATTAAAATGAGGTTAAGGATTGCGGAAGTACGAAGTACCAAGGAATCCGGACGTGAAAAAGAAAAGCCTGCAAAGAAAAGTCAGGGTTAAATTGAAGAAAGAAGGAAAAACACATGAATACAGTAAAAGTTCGTGATATTGAAATCGGTGCCGGCGCACCGAAAATCATCGTTCCGATCGTAGGTGTTACCAAAAACGATATCATCGAAGAAGCAAAAACCTTCCATTCGATTCCGGTTGATGTTGTAGAATGGCGTGTAGACTGGTTTGAAGGCGTATTCGACTTTGCGCAGGTAGAGGACGTGTTAAAAGACCTCCGCGAAGCACTCGGCAATATTCCGCTTCTGATGACGTTCCGTACCTCCAAAGAAGGCGGCGAAAAAGCTATCGAGCCGGCAGCCTATGCGGAGCTGAACATCAAAGCAGCACAGACCGGATATGTAGATCTGATCGACGTTGAAATTTTTACCGGAGACGAGATCGTAAAAAAAATCATCGATGGTGCACACGCAGCAGGTGTAAAGGTTATCGCTTCCAATCATGATTTCTTCAAAACTCCTGCAAAAGCAGACATCATCTACAGACTGCGCAAAATGCAGGATATGAACGCAGATATTCCGAAGATTGCTGTTATGCCGCAGAACAGGAAAGACGTTTTGACCCTGCTTGCGGCAACAGAGGAAATGGCCACCAATTATGCGGACAGACCGATCATCACCATGTCTATGGCAGGCACCGGTGTAATCAGCCGTCTCTGCGGTGAGGTATTCGGTTCTTCCATGACCTTCGGCGCGGCAAAGAAAGCATCCGCACCGGGTCAGATGGGTGTGAATGATCTGAGCACCGTTCTGGATCTGCTTCACAAAGCCATGTAACCGTTTTTTCTTTAGGGGACACCGGTATTTTTAGCTTTGCTGTTGATGCCGATGTCCCTTTTGTATTATTGTTCTGTTATAAATTTAACGGAGGTATGCCTTTTATGAAGAGAATATTTCACTGGCTGGATGAAAATCTCGAAGAATTTCTTCTTGTGATCGGTCTGATCGCCATGACGCTGATCATGGGAGTCCAGGTTTTCTGTCGTTACGTTCTTGGCATGTCGCTGTCGTGGTCGGAAGAGCTGACCAGATATATTTTTATCTGGTGCGGTTTTTTAAGCGTCAGCTACTGCAGTAAGAAATGCCTTTCCATCAAGATCGAGCAGTTTGTTGCGATTTTCCCGCGGAGAGGAAAAGCTGTTTTCAAAATTGTGAATCATACATTTGAACTGATTTTTTTCATCTATATGATTCCGTTTGCTTTTTCCTATATGATGTCGTCAGTTAAAAGCGGCCAGCTTTCCCCGGCCTGCAAAATTCCGATGTACTTTATCCAGGCAGCACCGCTCGTCTCCTTTGTGCTGGTTGCATTCCGCGTTCTGCAGCGTGGATGATCGAGTTCCGTGTGGCACGCGGTGAGAACGTTTTCGACCCGGCCCATCCGGAGCGAAATACGCCGGAATCCTTCATCGAGGCAAATGCCGGAGCAGATAACGCCACAGAAAATGCCCTGAACGCGGGTATCGACAACCGCATCCATACGATTAAAAATTCGAATGAGGAGGAACGCTAATGCCAGTCGTAGTATTATTTCTGATTTTTGTTGCATTGCTGGTCATCGCTGTTCCGGTATCGATTACCCTTGGAATCACATCTGTGCTTCCGTCGGTGTTTGACCCATCTTTTACGGTAGGAGCCAAATATCTGATCCGTGCCATGTTCGGAGGACTCGATTCCTTCCCACTGCTGGCAGTTCCGATGTTCGTCCTTTCCGGTATCATCATGGCTAAGGGAGGCATCTCCAAAAAACTGTTTGATGTCTTTGCCTATTTTCTCGGAAAATTCACCGCAGGTATGCCGTGCGCGGTTATCGTCACCTGCCTTTTTTACGGTGCGATTTCCGGTTCCGCTCCGGCGACCGTTGCCGCTGTCGGAAGCATGACAATCCCGATTCTGACTACCTTGGTTATGATCTGACATTCTCCACAGCGATTGTGGCAGTTGCCGGCGGCCTTGGCGTTATCATTCCCCCGAGTATTCCGTTCATCATGTACGGTATGGCTTCCGGCGCTTCGGTCAGTGACCTGTTCCTTGCCGGAATTGTACCGGGTCTGATGATCGGTCTGCTGCTGATGGTTTATGCCGTTTATCACTGCAAACGGTATGGGGAGGACAAAGAGAAGATCCATGCAGAAGTCAAAGTGCTGCATGACAAAGGCCTGCTTCGCGTTTTAAAAGAGAGCTTTTTTGCACTGCTCAGTCCGGTGATCATCCTTGGCTGTATCTACAGCGGTGTCGCTTCCCCGACTGAGGCGGCTGTTATCTCCGTATTCTATGCATTGATCATCAGCCTTTTTGTGTACAGGAGTATCCGCATCCGCGACATCTGGTCCATTCTGGTTGAGGCGATTCGCACCTTCACTCCGATCCTGTTCATTCTGGCGGCATCGACGGCATTTTCCCGTGTGCTGACGCTGATGCAGGTACCGCAGACGGTCAGCGAGTTTATCCTGAACAACTTCCACAGCCCGGTTGCGATCCTTCTGATCATCAATGTATTCCTGCTGATTGTCGGAATGGTTATGGATACGACACCGGCGATTCTGATTCTGACGCCGATCCTTCTGCCGATTGTACAGGCGATCGGCATGAATCCGATTCAGTTTGGTGTCATCATGGTTGTCAACCTTGCGATTGGTTTCGTAACACCGCCGATCGGCGTCAACCTGTTCGTGGCAAGCTCCCTGACCGAGGTTCCGGTCATGCAGATCGCAAAGAAGGCTATGCCGATGATCGGTTTCTTCCTCGCGGCACTGCTGTTGATTACATTTATTCCGGCAATTTCGATTGGAATTTTATAGGGAGGAGCGAAGGACGATGAAAAAGATGACAAAAAAGAAAAAGCTTTTCCGAAAAGTGACGGCACTTGCCGCTGTCATTGCGCTTGGCGCATCGCTTGCCGGCTGCGGCTCTTCCGGAGAAGAGACGACACAGCGCTATTCCTGGCCGCTGGCAACGGCGAGCCCGGAGGACACGGTAACGCAGATCTTCGCTGAGAAGTTTGCGGAAGAGATTTCAGAGCTGAGCGATGGAAGGATGAAAATTCAGGTTTACGCAAACTCAACGCTCGGCGGCGACCGCGATCTGCTTGAAACGTGTGCCGATGGTGATATTCCGTTTGTCGTACAGAATACGGCACCGCAGGTTTCCTTTATGGGGATCTTGCTGTGTTTGATCTGCCGTGTGTGTTTGATTCTCTCAATGAATGCCGTGAGAAGATTGATAATCCGGAGTTTTACGATCTGATCAGCAATGTTTATACGGAGGGCGGCTATCACCTGCTCGGTATGGCAGATCAGGGATTTCGTGTCATGAGTACGAATAAGCCGGTTTACAGCTTTTCGGATTTCAAGGGTCAGAAGATCCGTACCATGGAGAACAGCTACCATCTGGCATTCTGGAAAGCCATCGGTGCCAACCCGACGCCGATGAGCTTCAGTGAGGTTTACATCGGCCTGCAGCAGCACACGATTGATGCGCAGGAGAACCCGTATGAGGTCATCGTTTCGAATAATCTGTATGAGCAGCAGGATTACGTAGTGGAAACGAACCATCTGCCGCATCTGATTTCCCTGATTGTCAACGACGATTTCTTCCGGGATCTGCCGGAAGACGAGCAGGAGATCATGACAGAGGCCGCAAAGATTGCGACCGAGTACGCAAGAGAGCAGTCCGATGCCCGTATCGCCGACAAGATCGCGACAATTGAGGAGAGCGGAACGAAGATTCTGACACTCGATGACCAGACAAGAGAGGAGATCCGAGAGGCATCGAAGAGCGTGTATGCGTCGATTAAAGAGAACATTGACCCGGCGATTTACAATGCTTATATGGATGGGATTGAATAGAAAATGGTGACGATTCAGAGCCCTGTCTCGATGTTTCTCCCGTTTTGCATGACTCTGAACAACTGCAAAAAAAGAAATTTCCCGGCTGCGGGGTGCTGAAAAACGGTGCTTCGCAGCCATTTTTTTTCTGTCCGGATCGCTTTAAAATCGCTTTGAATTTATAAAATCTGCCTTGCACCGTCGAAATTACAAGATTATAATGATGTTTGGAAGGTTTTTGAGCTATTACTGATGAACAAGGGAGGCAAAAAAATGATTTTTGAACACATGGACCGGATTGTATTTGCAGGAGATTCCGTAACAGATATGGAAAGTGCACAGCCGGTGGGGGAAGGTTTATTTGAAAATGTCGGAAAGAGCTACGTTCGAATTGTCGAGAACATGCTCGCAGCATTCTACCCGGAGATATATCTTCGCGTGACAAACTCCGGTATCAGCGGAAACACAAGCCGCGACCTGCTGCAGCGCTTCGACCGTGATGTCGTATCCTTAAAACCGGACTGGGTATCCATCTGCATCGGCATCAACGACGTCTGGAGACAGTTCGACAGCCCGGCTATCCCGGACGAGCAGGTATCGCCGGAGGAGTACCGTTCCAACGTCGAGAAGATGATTCTTTCCGTAAAAGATAACGTAAAAGGTGTTTTTCTCATGACCCCATATTACATGGAACCAAATGCAGAGGATTGGATGAGAAAACGTATGGATACATATGGGGCAATCTGCCGTGAGCTGGCTGAAAAATATGGCTGCTGTTTCATCGATCTGCAGGCTGTTTTTAATGATTACTTCCAATACCGCCATTCTTCCTACATTGCCTGGGACAGAATCCATCCAAATCAGATCGGGGCAACCGTGATCGCGCGGGCATTTTTGGAAAAATGTGGATTTGACTACAATCACAGACCGGGAGAAGAATAAAAACTAATATAAATACCATAACAAAAGCAGAAATTTGCGTTTTCGCGAGAAGTGCAGATTTCTGCTTTTGTAACCCACTAAGATATATCATAATTACCAGAGCTTGTCGGAATGGAAAGTTGCCGGAATGATAGAAACTCGCACCACTGGTGCGAGAAATTAGTTGGAACAATAATATTATTTCGAATGACAAAAAGATATGGCTGGACGAAAAGAGTTTTAGCTAATTCTGTCTGAAAACAGCTGACAGAGTCGAAAAAAGAGAAAAAGAATCGGTAAAATTTTGCTTAAATTACCAAAAATAATTGCTGTTTTGGGGCGGTTATGGTATATTATGACTATACATACATTTATGTGGCGCTACATGGGGACATAAGAGTGAGACATAAAAGAAAGGTAACTATTCAGAACCCCATCTCGATTCCGCTTGCGCTGCATCTCGATGTTGCTTCTCGCCATATGAAATTCCAGAAAACCGCGCATTCATGCAAGCGTGATTCACGATTTTCTTCTCTTTCGCATGGATCTGAATGGTTACAAATAAAGAATAGAACAGGAGAAAAAAAGATATGTATCTGGAAGAGTATAAGAGATGGCTGGCAGCTGATCTGGAAGACGCAGATCTGAACCCGGAGCTGGCACGGATTGAAGGAAATGATGAGGAGATCAAGGACCGTTTTGCTGTATCTCTGAAATTCGGAACCGCAGGACTTCGTGGTGTACTTGGCGCAGGAACAAACCGTATGAATATCTATGTAGTGCGTCAGGCAACACAGGGTCTTGCAAACTGGGTAAAAACACAGGGCGGAAACCAGACCGTAGCCATCAGCTATGACAGCCGTATTAAGAGCGATGTATTCGCAAAAACAGCAGCAGGTGTTCTCGCAGCAAACGGAATCAAAGTCAGAATCTACGACGCACTGATGCCGGTACCGGCACTTTCCTTTGCAACCCGTTATTACAACTGCAACGCAGGTATCATGGTAACTGCATCCCACAACCCGGCAAAATACAACGGCTACAAAGCCTACGGTCCGGACGGATGCCAGATGACCGACGATGCTGCTGCAATTGTATATGCAGAAATTCAGAAGACCGATATCCTGACCGGCGTAAAATATATGCCGTTTGCACAGGGAGTAGAAGAGGGACTGATCCGTTTCGTCGGCGATGACTGCAAGAATGCCCTGTATGAAGCAATCGAATCCCGTCAGGTTCGTCCGGGTCTGTGTAAAACCGCCGGACTGAAGCTCGTTTACAGCCCACTGAACGGATCTGGTCTTGTACCGGTTACGCGCGTATTAAAAGACATCGGCATCACCGATATTACCATCGTTCCGGAGCAGGAGTACCCGAACGGATACTTCACCACCTGCAGCTATCCGAACCCGGAAATCTTTGCAGCACTGGAAAAGGGCCTGGATCTTGCAAAAGAAACCGGCGCAGATCTGATGCTGGCTACCGACCCGGATGCAGACCGTGTTGGTATTGCATGAAGTGCCCGGATGGAAGCTATGAGCTGGTAACCGGAAACGAAGTCGGCGTTCTGCTTCTCGACTACATCTGCGCAGGCCGCATCGAGAAAGGCACCATGCCGGAGAAACCGGTTGCTGTAAAATCCATCGTGTCTACACCGCTGGCAGATGCAGTTGCAGAGCACTACGGCGTAGAGCTCCGCAGCGTTCTGACCGGATTCAAATGGATCGGCGATCAGATTGCAAACCTGGAGGCAGACGGCGAAGTAGACCGCTTCATCTTCGGATTCGAGGAGAGCTACGGATACCTGGCTGGCCCGTATGTAAGAGATAAAGACGCAGTCATCGGCTCCATGCTGATCTGCGAGATGGCAGCTTACTACAGAAGCATCGGAAGCTCTCTGAAACAGAGACTGGAAGAGATCTATGCCGAGTATGGCCGCTACCTGAACAAAGTAGACAGTTTCGAGTTCCCGGGACTTAGCGGAATGGACAAGATGGCCGGTATTATGGATGGCCTTCGAAAAGAGCCGCTGACCGAGATCGCAGGTTCCGCTGTTGTCAAAGTAACCGATTACGAGAAACCGGAAGAAACAGGACTCCCATCCGCAAACGTTCTGATCTACAAACTGGCAAACGGTGAAACCGTCATCGTCCGCCCGTCCGGAACAGAGCCGAAAATCAAAGTATACTACACAACACTTGGTAAGGATCTGGCAGAGGCAGAAGCAGAGAAAGAAAAACTCGCAGAGGCTTTGAAACCGATTCTGGCATAAAGAAAATAAAAAGAATAGAAGGGCGTGGCTTTGGTCACGCCCTTTTTTTGAACCGAAATTTCTTTTGAAAAAGTGTAAGATTTTCTGCAAAATGGCGTGATGATAGATGAAAGGGGGATTTCCATATGGAGGATACTCATATTGTCCAAATGTACTGGGACAGGAACGAAACAGCGATCAGCGAGTCTGCGATGAAATATGGTACATACTGTACGTCCATTGCACAGAATATTCTGCGGAATCCGGCGGATGCAGAAGAATGTGTCAACGACACCTGGCTTCACGCGTGGAACGCTATGCCGCCGCACCGGCCGTCTCTGTTATCCACATTTCTTGGAAAAATAACGAGAAATCTTTCGTTTGATCTGTATAGAAAAATGCATCGCAAAAAACGCGGAGAAAGTCAGATGGATGCGGTATTGGACGAGCTGGAAGAATGTGTTTCGGGAAAAGATGATATCGAGAGGCAGTGGGAGATGAAAGAACTGATCGCGGAGATCAATCAGTTTCTGCAGAAGCTGCCGGAGGAGAAACGATGCATGTTTGTCCTGCGGTACTGGTATGTAGACAGTATCGGTGAAATCGCGGAGCGGCTGGGAAGAAGTGAAAATTATATTTCAGTTTCATTAAACCGGATCCGTGGAAAATTGCATACACACTTGACGGAAAGGGGGTTCGAATTATGAAGAAAGAAGAATTGTTTGAAGTGCTGGGAAATCTGGAGCCTGGTATGGTGGAAAAAGCACGGAGTGATCGCCACCCGCGAAGAGGCGTATGGAAAAATGGACGGCCGCCGCAGCCTGCGCGGTGATCATCGGCGGAGCTGTGCTGGGGGTTGCGACATGGAGAAACGGTCGGGAGGGTTCTGCAGTCCGTTATCCGTCGGGGGTAACGACGGTTCTGGCGGCTTATCCGGCATCTGTGGAGCGGACAATGGATGCACAGAAATTCATGGAAAGCGATGCACACTGGGACTGGTGGGATTCGTACCGGGAGTTGACAGCAAAATCAGCAGAACTGCAGTCGGGAATGGATGCATATTATCAGAACCTGATGAAACAAATGCTGGTTTCAGAAGATGAAAATACCGTCTGCTCGCCGATCAATCTGTATATCGCGTTTGCGATGCTGGCGGAAACTTCGGATGGAAATACGCGGCAGCAGATTCTCGACATGCTTGGCGCTCAGGATATGGATACGTTGCGGGAAAATGTTTCTTCACTCTGGGAAAGCAATTATGCAGACACGCCCGCGCTGAACAGTGTGTTGGCAAATTCGCTGTGGCTGGATGGTGAGGAAACATACAATGACACAACGCTGCAGCGGCTGGCGGAACAGTATTATGCATCGACCTTCCGTGGGACTCCCGGATCGGAAGAGATGAATCAGGCTCTGCGGACCTGGACGGATGATAATACCGGAGGGCTTTTAAAAGAATACACCGAAAATATGGCGATCGCCCCGGAAACGGTATTTGAACTGGTATCAACCATCTATTATAAGGCGATGTGGCGGGAGAATTTCTGGGAAGTAAATACAGAGAAGGAAACCTTCCACGGAGCTGCGGGAGATACCACTGTGGACATGATGAAGAAAACGGAATGGATGGATGTCTACCAGGGCGAACATTTCCGTGCAGTCAGCCTTAGCCTTCAGGACAGCGGCTCCATGTATTTCCTGCTTCCGGATGAAAATACCGATGTCAATGAACTGGTATCGGATCCGGATCTGATGAAGGTTATACGGCGGGATGAAAGCAGTGATAACTGGTATTCCCCTATGGTGAACCTGTCTGTTCCTAAATTTAAAGTATCGGAGAAAACAGACCTGATCGAAACGGTGCGCGCACTGGGTGTAACGGATGCACTGGATGCGGATCTGGCAGATTTCAGCCCATTAACAGGGGACAAAGAGAATTTATACCTGAGCAAAGCAGACCACGCCGCCATGCTTGAAATCGACGAAAACGGAGTAACCGGAGCAGCGTATACAGAACTCGGCGTTTCAGAAACCGCAGCAGAAATACCGGACGACGAAATCGACTTCGTACTGGATCGTCCATTCCTGTTTCTTGTCACGGGGCAGGACGGATCGATTCTGTTTTCGGGAGTTGTGAGAAATATTGCAGAGACATGAAAAAAGGAGCCGGACTGTCCGGCTCCTGTGTCTGAGACACGTTACAGTATCTCTTCGGTGCTTATTTTTGCTCTGCGTTCCTTTGTCGGAGCAGAAAAACAGACAAAATCAGTACAGCAGGGAAAATGCAGCCGGCCAGCATACCTGCCTTCAGATCGTCGCCGGTGTTTTGTGTGACAAATCCAATAACAAATGGGCCAATGGAACCGCCCATATCTCCGGCCATGGCGAGAAGTGCAAACAGTGAAGTTCCGCCGAGTGGAATTTTAGAGGATGAAATACTGATGGTTCCCGGCCACATAATTCCTACAGAGAAACCACACACAACGCAGCCTATAAGATTTAAAAGAGGATATGGTGCGAGAGCTGCAGCCAGATAACAGATCAGGCAAAGTGTACCGGATGCGATCATAAATTTTGTTAAGTCAATTTTTTCCCCGTATTTACCATAGAAGGTTCTGCTGATGCCCATCATCACAGCAAACAGGCACGGTCCTGCAATGTCTCCAATGCTTTTTGAGAGACCTAATGCAGACTCGGCATAAGCGGAAGCCCATTGCGCCATCGAAATCTCGCTTGCTCCGGCGCAGACCATAAGAACAAGGGAAATCCAGAAAATGGGAAGACGGCACAGCTGACGAATGGTAAGTCCTTCTTCGCTTCCGGTCAGTGATTCAATCGGGCAGGAAAGAAAATTAAACGTATTGTACAGTGGAAGTACAGCCCAGATACATGCGAGGATCGGCCAGCGTTCCATACCAAAAACTGCCAAAAAAGCAGTGGAGAGTAAGATGACGCCTACAGACCCCCAGCAGTAAAAGGAATGAAGCAGACTCATAACGCTGTCCTTATTGTCAAACGGACAAGCTTCTACGATTGGGCTGACAAGAACCTCAATCAGTCCGCTTCCGGCGGCATAGATCATGGCACTGAGCAAAATTCCTGCATAGGCATTTGGCAGAATATTGGGCAGAAAGGCAAGTCCAATCAGGCCGCAGGCGGAAAGAATCTCAGAAGCAACGACACACCTGCGATAACCGATTTTATCGACATATCTGGCACAGAACAAATCGACAAGAAGTTGTGTGAAAAAGAATACTGTCGAGATAAACGCAATTTTTCCAAGAGAAATATGGTAAGTTCTGTGAAAGGTAAGAAATAGTAAAGGTGCAAAATTTGCAGAAATTGCCTGCGTGATAAATCCAAGATAACAGGCAATTAAGGTTTTGTGGTAGTTCTTTTTCATGATGATATACTCCGTTTTTTAAAATGGCAGAACTGCTGCGGCCGTAGTGTTCGTTTCGTTGCCGTTCACCGTGTTCCATGGAGCGACAACGATTCTTTTTGTATAATAACGTAAAATAGTGTCGCTTTCACTGGAATATATCGTCTGTTTATTGTATAATATCGTAAAATAGAGAGGGGCGTGCCTGAAAAACGGAGGCGGGGAAAGATGGAATTTAATACATTTTATAACAAGATCCAAACGGATGAAAGCATGATGGAAACGATACAGCATGGAAACAGTGAATATCCGTTTCAATTGTATTACGACGATCTTGCGTTGTTTGATTTTCATTGTGTAGAATGGCACTGGCATGTGGAGTTTGAGTTTGTTTTTGTACAGGAGGGAACAGCAACCTTCTGGGTTGGCGAAAAGCAGTTTTCACTGGGACAGGGAACGGGCATTTTTATTAACTCAAAGATTTTGCATCGCTATTTTTCTGAAGGCCATGCGATTGTGCCAAATTTCGTTCTGAAACCGACATTTCTCGCTCCGGCAGACAGCCTGATTTACAAAAAATACATTGCACCGATACAGGCGTGTAAGGTGGACTGCATTGTCTTTTGCAGGGAAATAAAATGGCAGGCAGAAGCACTGGAGCTCATGCAGAAAATTCTCAAAGCGCAGGAATCAGACAAAGACCGGGAACTGGTTACTTTATTTCTGACGCAGGAATTGTGGCACTTGCTTTATTTGCACATGGATTCGGAAGTGCTGCAGAAAAAAAGAGAAAATACGGCATCCTCACAGGGAAGAACACAGCTGATGATGCAATATATTCATCAAAATTTCCGACAGAATCTTACCTTGGAGGATATTGCCGGGCAGGCTATGGTGAGCAAGAGTACGGCATTGAATCTGTTCCGAAGATATCTTCACGATACGCCGGTGCATTATCTGGTGAAGTATCGTCTGCAGGAGGCTGCAAAGCTTCTGGCCACGACGGAGAAAAAGATAACTGTAATTTCCGGCGAGACGGGATTTGAAAATATGGATTATTTTTGCAAGACATTTAAGAAATATTATGGGAGGACACCAACGGAATATCGAAGAAAAAAACAAATGGATACGGATGACAGAGAATGGATCGTTCAAGATGTAGTGTAAGAGGAAACGAAAAAATTACATTCTGAAAAAGGAGCGGAATCTGGTGTGGGTTCTGCTCCTTTTTAAATGGAAAATTATGGAATATACTTATTCGGCACAGCCAAAAACTCTTCTACATATTGCTCCAGTGCCGCAAGCAGTTCTTCAAGCGGAAAGACCTTCAGATCCTGCGCAGCTTCCGGCGGGACGGAGAGGAAGTGATGGAGGAGGTCAAGTACCTGTTGGACGTTCTCATATTGAATTTCTGTGATTCCAGGGTTCGTGACGTTAGGATTGAGATCGAGCGGGATGCAATAGCGGTTGACAAGATATGTATTCATTCGTGTATAGTCCCCGTAATAATACTCCTCCGTGAGATATCTGGAAAAAGGAATGGATGTCCGCGATTTTTTGATATAAACCGTTGCAATCTCATCTCTCATATCTGTAATTTCCCCATCCGCATTATAAAATTCCACAATCTGCGGAATGAAATCCTTAAAAAATTTCCGGTCAATATAAAGATGAAAATAATATCCCAGTGCGCTCGAATCTGGCAGAAGTGAACGGTATTTCGCTGTAAACCGTGTAAGATCCGGGAATACCATCATTTTTTCGCGGTAAAGCGGATCGCGGAAATGGGAGGATTCTTTCTGCTGCGTCGCATCCGGCAGAAGATTTCCGATCAGAAAATCATTTACCGATGAAATCGGATATGGAAAATCCGGGTGGGACGGGAGGTGCTTTAACAGCATTTGGGCTGCGGTAAGATGTAAGATAAAACCTGGCATGGGAATGAAGATGTCCTTTCGTATTTGCTTCTAATCTAAACAAAATGGCAGCGTTTGTCAAATTCTATTTGAGTGGCCTGATTTCTAAAAAAAACATAAACACCGTCAAATTTCTTGACACGGAAATTTGACGGTGTTATTATCTAACACACGTAAATAAATAACACTGTTAAACATTTGCGGCAAAAGGAGGGGGAAAACATGAGAGATGCATTTGAAAAACTGTTTCGTGCGGTGCACCAGTTAAAAAACTGAACGTATCAGACCTGATTCCGGGACTCAGCAGTTCCGAATTCCGTTATGGGTGCGATTTTGCAAATGGGAGAAAACGGAAAAATTACAAGCTCAGAGCTGGCGGCGAAGACCAAAACACTTCCGCCGGCTGTGTCGCGCACACTGCGCGGACTGGAGGAAAAAGGATATGTAGAGCGGAGCGTTGACAAAAAAGACCGCAGGAATACATATATCAGTCTGACAGAGAAGGGCTGGAAAAAGGGGGAAGAGGTACGGGACAGAATGCAGGATTTTGGCTGCTCTGTGATGTCACAGTTAAAGGAAGAGGATGTAGATCAGCTGGTTGCTTATCTGGATCGTATCTATGAGATTGCAGAAAAAGAAATTGAAACCCGAAAACGATGTACGAGAAAGACAGAAAGGGGAAAAAATGAGTAAGATTTTCAAGAATATGCTCCCGTACTGGAAATCGATTCTCGTGATTCTTATGCTTTTGTTTGTCCAGGCGTGGTGCGACCTGTCGCTCCCGTCGTACACATCTGATATCATCGATGTGGGCATTCAGAACAGCGGTGTTGAGCACGTTACACCGAAACGAATCACAGAGGAAGAATTTCAGACAGCAAAGTTTATCATGACGGATGATGAGGCAGACTTGTGGAAAGCCTTTATACGAAAAAGGACGGCTATTACGAACGGAACAAAGCTTCCGAAAAAGAACTAGATACAGCGGATGAAACGCTGACCGTTGCACTCCTTATGAATTACCAGATGGGTGCGATGGAAGAAACTGCCTTCAAACAGCTCGTGGCACAGCAGACCGGTCAGGATGCGTCCGTGTTTGAAAACATGACGATAGAGCAGATCGGAGAGATGATGCATGTGGAGCTGAAGAGCTTCCGGCAGGAAAAAGAAGATGAGGATGGAAACAAGGTGGAAGTGACCTGCGTGGATGTCCGTCCGATTTTTGCGTCTATGCTCGAGAGTGGACAGATGGAGAAGGATGACGTGCTTTCGATGCGCGATAGCATGGAAAAAACGCTCGATACGATGGGAAGCTCGCTGGTAAAATCGATGGGAATTGCCTATGCAGTTTCCGCAGATAAAGCGGCGGGACTTGATATCGACCGGATTCAGAAGTCGTATCTTCTGACGGCGGGTCTTAAGATGGTCGGCATGGCACTTCTGATGGGGGTGGTAACGGTTTTTGTCGGACTGTTTGCCTCCCGTGTTGCTGCCGGGATCGGTCGCGATCTGAGAGATCAGGTATTCAAAAAGGTTGTCGGATTTTCCAATGCGGAAATGGATAAATTCTCTACCGCGTCTCTGATTACGAGAAGTACAAATGATATCCAGCAGATCCAGATGGTATCGGTGCTGCTGCTGCGCATGATTGCGTATGCGCCGATTCTTGGTATTGGCGGTGTTATCAAGGTGATAAAAACGGGCGCCGGCATGGGCTGGATTATCGTACTGGCAATTATTGTGATTATCAGCTATGTCATGCTGCTTGTATCTATTACAATGCCAAAATTCAAAAAGATGCAGAAGTTGGTCGATAACATCAACCTGGTTTCCCGTGAGATTCTGACCGGACTTTCCGTTATCCGTGCATTCGGAAGAGAGGATAAAGAAGAGGAGCGTTTTGATACGGCAAACCGAGAGCTGACCGGAACGACACTGTTTACCAACCGTGTCATGACCTTTATGATGCCCGGCATGATGATGATTATGAATGTACTGACCGTAGGAATTGTCTGGTTTGGTGCACACAGAATCGATGAGGGTACGATGCAGGTCGGCGCAATGACAGCGTTCATTACGTATGCATGATGATTGTTATGTCCTTCCTGATGCTGACGATGATGTCTATCATGCTGCCGCGTGCTGCGGTTGCTGCAGGTCGTATCGATGAGGTTATCCGGACAGAGCTTTCGATTCAGGATGCTAAAACGCCGGAAAAATTAGACGTACACAATGGTGTTGTTCGCTTTTGCCATGTCAATTTCCGGTATCCGGGAGCAGAAGAGGATGTATTGCATGATATTGATTTCGTGGCGGAGCCGGGAAAGACAACGGCAATTATCGGAAGTACCGGCTGCGGAAAATCAACGCTGGTAAACCTGATTCCGCGTCTTTACGATGTGACGGGCGGACAGATTACCCTGGATGGGAAAGATATCCGAAACATTACCATGAAGGATCTGCGAGACGAGATTGGTTTTGTACCGCAGAAAGGTGTGCTGTTCTCGGGAACGATCGCATCGAACCTGCGCTTCGGAAAAGAAAATGCAACCGATGCCGAGATCGAAAAAGCAGCCGCGATTGCGCAGGCAACAGAGTTTATTGAAGCAAAAGACGATAAATATGAGACCGCGATTTCCCAGGGCGGAACGAATGTGTCCGGCGGACAGAAGCAGCGTCTGGCGATTGCGCGTGCGATTGCAAAGGATCCGAAAATCTTTATTTTCGATGACAGCTTTTCTGCACTTGACCTGAAAACGGATGCGGCACTTCGAAAAGCACTGGCGGAGAATGTCAAAGACAGCACCGTGATCATCGTGGCACAGCGAATCAGTACAATTCTCCATGCGGAGCAGATTCTGGTGCTCGATGACGGAAAGGTTGTCGGCAAAGGAACACATGAAGAACTGCTGAAGAACTGTAAGGTTTATCAGGAGATTGTAAAATCCCAGCTTTCGGCGAAGGAGCTTGGAATAGAAAGTGAGGTGGCTGACCATGAGTGACAAGAGAAATCAGCAGCCGCGCAAAAGAGGACCGATGGGAGGCATGGGCCGCGGCATGCAGCCGGGCGAGAAGCCGAAGAACCTGAAAAAATCGATCAAACAGCTTGCACAGTATATCGGAAGTATAAAATTGCGATTTTTGTCGTTATGCTCTGTGCAGCATGCTCGACCGTGTTCAATGTTGCGGGTCCAAAAATCCTCGGAAAAGCAACAACGGCATTGTCCGAGGGACTGATGGAGAAAATCAGAGGGACAGGCAGCATTGATTTTACGAAAATCGGAAAAATTCTGCTGTTTACCCTTGGCCTGTATCTGATGAGCGCCCTGTTCAGCTTCATCCAGGGCTGGATCATGACCGGCGTTACCCAGAAGGTATGCTATCGTCTCCGGAAGGAAATCTCGGAGAAAATCAACCGCATGCCGATGAAATATTTTGAGAGCCGCACCTATGGCGAAGTGCTCTCACGTATTACCAACGATGTCGACACACTGGTCAGGGACTGAACCAAAGCATTACCACAATCATCACATCCGTGGCAACGCTGGTCGGCGTTCTGATCATGATGCTGAGTATCTCTCCGCTGATGACGCTGATCGCACTTGTGATCCTGCCAATTTCTATGGGCTGATCGGACTGGTGACGAAGAAATCCCAGAAATTCTTCCGTGACCAGCAGGAATATCTGGGTCACATCAATGGACAGGTTGAGGAGGTTTACGGCGGCCATCTTGTAATTAAGGCATTTAACCGTGAAAAGGATACCATTGAGGAGTTTGAGAAAACCAACAGCATTCTCTATGATTCCGCATGGAAATCGCAGTTTTTATCCGGTATGATGCAGCCGATTATGATGTTTGTCGGGAATTTGGCTACGCCTGTGTGGCGCTGACCGGAGGACTGCTGGCGATCCGAAACGTGGTTACAATCGGTGATATCCAGGCATTCATCCAGTATGTAAAAAACTTTACCCAGCCAATCCAGCAGATTGCGCAGGTGATCAACATGGTACAGTCGATGTCGGCGGCATCCGAGCGTGTCTTTGAATTCCTGAACGAAGAGGAAGAGGATCAGACCACAGAAAATCCGGCCGATATTGGGACGGTAACAGGAGCAGTAACCTTTGATCATGTACAGTTCGGATACAATCCGGACCAGATCATCATCCATGATTTCTGCGCGAAGGCAAAACCGGGTCAGAAAATTGCCATTGTCGGCCCGACCGGAGCAGGAAAAACGACGATGGTTAAGCTGCTGATGCGTTATTATGATGTAAACAGCGGAGCCATTCTTCTGGATGACCACAATATCAGGGATTTCAACCGCAGAGAGCTTCGCGATGCCTTTGGTATGGTGCTGCAGGATACGTGGCTGTTCAAAGGCAGTATCATGGAAAATATCCGCTACGGCCGGCTCGATGCCACGGATGAGGAGGTTATTGCAGCGGCGAAGGCTGCAAGAGCACACCATTTCATTCAGACCCTGCCGGGCGGCTACCAGATGGAGCTGAATGAGGATGCAAGCAATGTATCCCAGGGACAGAAACAGCTTCTGACGATCGCAAGAGCAATTCTTGCAGACAATAAGATCCTGATTCTCGACGAGGCGACCTCATCCGTTGATACCAGAACAGAGATCGAGATCCAGAAAGCAATGGATAACCTGATGAAGGGCAGAACAAGCTTTGTCATTGCCCATCGGCTGTCTACGATTCGCGATGCGGATCTGATTCTTGTCATGAAGGACGGAGATATCATCGAGCAGGGCAACCATGAAGAGCTGCTCGCGAAGAATGGGTTCTATGCAAACCTTTACAATTCGCAGTTCGAGGATGTCGTGGCGTAACACAGAAAAAAGAATCCATACATTTCAGCACCTGCATCAGTCAAAATGATTCGGGTGCTGTTTTACGTTGCGGCTTATCCCAAATACTGCGGGTTATCCCAGATTGCTTGAGGTAAAAGAAAAAATTTGGTATGCTGTTGAGAAGTAGAATCTTCGATAAGAAGAGTATGGGGGAAAATAATGAATTTAATTTTATGCGATGATGATAAAGTGTTTTTAAATAAACTGGAAATCAGAATTCGAGGTTTATGTCAGAAACATAAGATTGCAGTGGAAATGGAGTGCTACGTATCTGCGAAGGAGATGCTGGAAGGAATCAAAAATCTTGATGAGATTTCTGCTTTTTTATTGATATTGATATGCCGGAAGTGAATGGATTTGAGGCTGCATCGTATCTGAAAAAGTGGAACAGGGAATGTTGCATTGTGTTTGTATCGAATAAGGATGATCTGGTGTTTCAGTCATTGGTGTATCATCCATTCTTTTTTATCCGCAAGGCACATCTGGATGAGGAACTGGAGCCGCAGTTGCTGGAACTGCAGAAAAAGGCAGGAAAGAAAGTTCCCCAAATAGAACTGCAGACAGGGCGTCAGAGTGTAAAACTTGCATTGCGTGATATCTGGTTTGTGGAGAGCGAGAAGAACTATCTGCTTTTTATCGGGAAAAAGATACGAGGGATGAGGCGATTCGTGTAAGAATGAAAATGTCAGAAGTGGAGAAAAAACTAGAAGCGCATAAATTTGTAAGGACACATAAAGGATATTTGGTTAACATGAACTATGTATATCGGTTGCGCGAAAAAGAACTTCTGTTATTGAACGGGAAAAGCATTCCTGTCAGCAGAAATTATCTGAATCAGGTTCGAATGAAAATTATGGGAGTGGTGATGGAATGAGTGCAGCATTTTGGAAGGTCTTTGAACTTGCAATTTCTGTTTGGGAAAACATACTTTTGTTGGAATTCTGCATGGATTTTATGCAGCAGAAACCCAGAGGGAAAAAAGGTAAAGTTTTGTGGGGAATTGCAGTGCTATTTGGGCTAATCTTTCCTGCGTTGGAAAAGTATCCTGCGTTATATGACAGGTGGGAAATGTGGATCACATTGATTTGGCTTTTTGTCTATTTGACGGTGGGTACACAGGGAAGTGTTCTGAGAAAGGTTACTGCAGCGGTAGTTGCGAGAGCAGTATTGATGATGGTAAACACAGCGATCCTTTTCGGCGGCAGTTTTATCCTTCAAGAAAGTGTTGCATCGTTTATTCAAGATCAGGATACAGTAAGAATTGCGCTCGTGCTATTATCAAAAATTTCTTATTTTTTTGTTGGTAAATTACTAAATAGTCTTTTGTTTGAACGAGAGAATCTGATAAGCTGGCAATGGATTGTCATGGGATGCAACCTTGTTTTCTCAATTATTGCGGGAGATACTATGATTTTGGTAGTAAGAGATCTGCCAAGTGTGCAGATGCAGGAACAGAAATGGATTTTGCTGTGCGTATGCTGTATCTGGCTGATGTGCCTGATTATGTACTTTATAGTACAGCAAATGAGCAAGGATAATCAAACAAAGCTAGAATATGAACTGATGAAAGAAAAAGAGAAATATTCAAAGGAAAGTATGGAAATTATTAGGAGAAGTAATGAAGAATTACGAGAATTTAAACATGATTTGAAAAATTATCTTTTACCTCTGCAAGAGGCAATGGAGACCATGCCGCAGTCGGAAATGGTAAAGGTATGGGAAAAAATTAATCAGAAAATTGAAGATGTGCAGACACTGATTCAGACCGGAAACAGTTATGTGGATTCTATGATTAATACAAAAATTACTCTTGCGAGAAGTGAAAAAGTAGATGTGAAATGTACGATTCTGAGCAAAATGGAAGGAATTGATGATTTGGAGTTTTGCACTGTGTTTGGAAATCTCATGGATAATGCGATTGAAGCAGAGCGGAAAGTTACAGAGAAGAAAGAAATTATAATTTTTGTAGAGGAAAAAGTGGGATATCTTCGGTTGGAGATTCAAAACAAAATAGAGAAATCTGTTTTAAATGAAAATTCAAGTTTGAATACGACGAAGAAAGATACAAGCAGCCACGGGATTGGGCACAAAAGTGTAAAACGGACGATGCAAAAGGTAGGTGGCGCGTTAAAGTATTATGAGACAGGAGATTTGTTTTGCGCAGAGGCAGTGTTTCCGATAAAATGATATCAGTGTCAAAAGACCTTTTGATACCTACCTCATAGAACGCAATAAAAAAGACTTTGTTTGTATGAAGGAAGCAAAAAGAATGCGGATTTCAAAGGACAAAGTCTTATTTTTTGCCATCTGTACCGATTATCCCAGATAGAGCATGATATCCCAGATCCGTTGACGATGGAGAAAATTTTCGTTATGCTTCGAGTACAGAAGAGAAAGAACGAAATTTTGAAAAGAGGGGATATATGGGAAAGAAAGTGTTGGGAGTTCTGACGATATTGCTGCTTCTTTCGGGTTGTCAGAATATGGGGAATGAGTCAGAAAATTTGCAGCAGGTAAAAAAACAGGAAAATGGAGAAGAACGGAATATTTCTATCAGCAATGATGAAACGGAAACAAATGTGACACATGAAAATGATCAGGAATTAAGCGATGGTGAGCATATTAGTTTTCAGCTTGGCAGTCAGGCAAAAATTGATGCGGTTGTTGACATGCCTGACAAAAAATGGAACGAGTTTGAAAAATGTGTGATAGAAGTGGATGGATTTCAAGGAGAAAGTGTGTTCAATAAAATACTTGGGAAAATCCCGGAAAGTGGATTGGAAACAAGAAAAGGAGACACAGGAGAGCCGGATGTTTGTTATTCGTATGAGGGAATACTTGGCGAACAATTAAAAAATCAAAATGGAACGGTGTCTGTCAGCAATATATTAGGAGTAGAAACGGAAGAAGGAAAAAAAGTTTATTATAATTTACCTGTTGAATATATTACATCAGCCTATGGTGAAGGGATTTTAGTCAGAGACAATGAGCAGGAAATTTCATTGGAAGACGAAGAAAAGCTGATAGAGGAGGGAAAAGAGTTTGTTAGATGGATTGGAGACTGGGAAAAGGTTGAATTGACCAGTAAATACAGTTTTTCGTATAAACAGATGAAAAAACAGCAGGAATTAATGGAACAGGCAATCGAGAATGGAGAATTGCTAAAGCCTCAGAAGATTCAGAAATATGAGTGGTCAAAAGCAGATGACTGTTTCCTGCTGTTTTTTCAGAGCTATCTAAATGGGGTTCCCGTATTATGCAATGAAATTAACCGGCAGGATGATCTTTATATTCCGTCATCTAAAATACAGGCTGTTATAACGGAGGGCGGAATTCAATATCTTCAAGCAGTTAATCACTATGCTATTCGGGAAAAGGAACCGGTATCTCTTGCGGAAAAAGATATTATTTTGGAAACGCTGAGAAATAAGTATGATTTGGCAATTGCCGAGCCGATTACGCTGGATCAGATGAAACTGATTTATTACCCAATGACAACGGGAAGAAATGAAACGGGGCATTGGATGTGTGATATGATTCCTGCGTGGCAGTTTCGATTTATAGAAGATGAGATCGAACAGTATGTTTACATCAATGCACTGGATGGACGGGAAATTGCGGGGTGAGTTTGTCTGAGCTTTATGATTTACTCAAAGAATAAATTACTTTTGTGAAAGATGTGGCTCCGGGCTAAGCGGGGTCACATCTTTTATAGAGGCGAAGAGAAGTTTCAAGGGATGGAATATATCAACCGATAAAACCATCTCGAAAATCAAAACAGAAAGAAGGTGATCTTTCATGAATTTTTTTCGAATGATAAAAATGGATTTTAAAAGAATGTTTTTATCAGGAAAATTTTATTTTGCCATCGCAGGTGCGATACTGGTTACTGTGTTGAACATCAGTCAGGAAGCAATGCAGAGCCGGTGGAATGTATCGGTATATTACCTGGTTGTCAGCAGCCATGGTGTGGGTGCATTTTTTGAAGTGTTTTCTGTGCTGGCTGTGCTGCCGTTTGCGCTGAGCTATTGGGAAGACAGCAGAAATGGCTATCTTAGATGCATTGAGACACGCATAGGGAGAACAGCATATTGCTGGTCGCATCTGGTGGTTGCCTTTTTCGGTTCTGTGATCAGTATTTTTCTGGGAATGGCAGTTGTTTATGGCGTTTTGGCATTAAAAATACCGTGGATAAAAAAAGAAGAGTTTGAAACATTAACAGGCAGTTTAAGCTATGGAAATGGACTCGTTCTGCCGTTTTACCTTGCCGCAAGATTTGGAGTTGAGGCTGTCAAGTATGCATTTATGGCAGTTTTTGCGCTTATGATATCGGGAAAAATAAAAAATCTGTTTGTGCTGGTCAGCACACCGGCTCTTTTTTATTATGCAAGCCAGCTTGTAGCAGAAGCGCTGCAGCTGCCGGGCCAGATGAGATGGTACCAGCTCCATGGGGGAAGTATCCGGAATTTTAAGGATTTTTTTGTGATAGCTGGTTATTTCCTTATTCTGACAGGAATGGAAGGTGTAATTTTCGTGCGAGTGGTAAAGAGGAGGGCGCAGAATGGATAGAATACGGATGAGTCTTCGGGTATGTCAGATACGTTTACGGAAAACATTCACAACACCACGATTTTATGTTGCGCTGTTGTGGATTGCGATCCTTTTTCATGTAATGACGGCGGGTATTCGAGGCTTCTGCGAGCAGACCGGAGTTGATGTGACTTTTTGGATGCTGCCGTTTATGACCAGATATAATGGAGACCAGATTATCATCGTTCTTGGGGCTCTGCTGCTTTTCTGTGATGCTCCGTTTCTGGAACCGAACAGCGGGTGGCAGATTCTGCGGGCCGGGCGGAAAAGCTGGTTTTGGGGAAACATGCTATACATTGTGGTTGTTTCCTTTTTTTACACCATATGCTTAAGTATGATTCCGGTACTGCTTGTGTTTCCGAATGTAGGGTGGGAAACCGGATGGGGGAAGGTGATCAGTACGCTGGCTCAGACGAATGCGGCATATACCTTTGACCAGGAACCGTTGGATTATCTGATCCTTTCGAGATTTTCGCCGCAGGAGGCAATGGGACTCACAATGCTTGCGATCTGGTGCCTGTCGGTTATGACAGGCGTTGTGAGTTATGCCGGAAATTTTCTGGTACACAGGGGATTTGGAATCGTCATCAATTGCGGCATCGCACTCACCGCGCTTCTGCTCAGCAAATTTTCCAACATCACAATCGGCTATTACTGCGCGCCGCCGCTTTGGATGAACATTGCGAGCTACAAGTGGCAGGGGTATGGAAACGGGCCGTCGATGGCATATGTTTACAGTGTCTTTGCGATTGTCATCGGCGCATGCACGATCCTCTCGTATCTCGGGATTCGGAAAAAGGATCTGAACTTTGTGGAGGAAATCTGAAAGAATGGAAGAAAAGATAAGAATAGAAAACGTGACAAAAAAGTTTGGCAGCTACGCGGCGCTGGACGGGATCAGCCTGAGCTTTGAAAAAGGAAAAATTCACGGAATGATCGGAAGAAACGGAAGTGGCAAGACGGTTCTGTTCAAATGCATCTGTGGATTTCTTCGGGTGGACGATGGAGCGGTTTTGGTGGATGGAAAACAGATCGGGAAAGAGATTGAAGCGCCGGAGAGTATTGGCGCCATCATCGAGACGCCGGGCTTTCTTCCGGGATACAGCGCCAGACAGAATCTGCAGTTTCTCGCCGGCATCCGCAGGAAGATCGGGAAAAAGGAGATCGATGAGGCTATCCGAAAAGTCGGACTGGATCCGGAAGCGAAAAAGCATGTCGGCAAGTATTCGCTCGGCATGCGCCAGCGTCTCGGCATTGCACAGGCGATTATGGAAGAACCTTCTCTCCTGATCCTGGACGAACCGATGAACGGTCTCGACAACCAGGGCGTGCAGGAGATGCGGCAGCTGTTTTTGAAGTTAAAAGAGGAAGGAAAAACGATTCTTCTGGCCAGCCACAACCGGGAAGACATCGCGGCACTGTGCGATACGACGGTGGAGATTGACAGAGGAAAGATTACGAAAACGAGGACGTGAACAATGGCAGACAGACACACAACAGAAAAATTGCTGGAAGGCGAACGCCTTTCCGGAAAGGTGACACTCTTTGCAAAAGTAACGATTTTACCGGGCGATGAGCTCCCGTACCATGAGCATCACGGCGAGACGGAAGTGTATCACATTCTGTCCGGGGAGGGAATATATCAGGATAATAACAAAACATATCCGGTGCAGGCGGGCATGACGACGTTCTGCGAGGACGGCAGCGGCCATGCCGTTTCCTGTAGCGGAAAAGAACCGCTGGTATTTCTGGCAATGATCCAAAAGAAAGCGGAATTGCTGTAAAAATAAGCTGCCGCACGTTAATGCGGCAGCTTCTGCATCTCTGTTCATCAGTGAATAGTCCCCACCCATATTCCAACTGCTATCAGGAATATACCTGCTACGCGGCCCACTAATTTTGCCTTTTGATATCCCAAAAAAGCGGTTGTTTCCGGCGTGGTAAACGGAAAGAAAACAACATCAATTCCTATTACTATGCTTCCCATCCCTATCAGGAAGCTGCTGTTTGATATAATTCCATAAAACATCACCAGGAATCCTAAAATAATACCGGAAATAAAATTATTTAACTTTAGGTCCATCTTTTTCCATTACTTTTTTATAGCGGCTTTCGCATGCATCACTGCAAAATCCAACACTTCCGTTTATTTTTTTGCCACAGTAACTACATCTTTTCATACAGATTTCTCCTATTTTTCATAGCTCTCAATTCCACACTCATGTTTTTTACTTTTCTTGTCGTAATTGATTCCAACTAGCAGAACTTCTCCCGTATACTGTCGCAAAGATCCGGATATTTTTTATCCGCGATCTGATTCAACGCTGTCTGTGCACTCTTATTCCATTTCAATTCCACAACCATCGCCGGGTACTGCTGTATATATTCCGGTTTCGGTAAAAACACGAAATCTGCAAATCCTCTTCCTGTCGGCATTTCAAGGACAGGTTTGAAATAATACTGCATAGCACTTAAATATGCGATCGAAATCACACTGCTCAATGAATTTTCATCGTGATACTGAATTACAGATGTATAGGCCATGTGAATTTCTTCTATCTTTTCAGCAACGCTTTCCGCATCTCCATCCAGTGTCGCATCCAGCAGTGCATCCGATTCTCTCTGAAACGAAATCCATTCATTCCATTTTTTTCTTTTTACCGCCTTCGTCAGTTCCAGCCGTATTTCTTCATTTGGCACAAACGCTGTTTCCTGCTGCTGATCATATCCCAGATACCCCAGATGGATGAGGTATGTGAGCACATCATCCTTATCGGAAAAGTTTATCATATCATTCTGAAACGTTGAAGTATCTACCTTCACAGATCCGCCTGCCAGCAGTTCAATCATTGCCGTTTTCAGACCATCAAAATTCATGTTAATCATCGGTACAATTGATTCATACGTGCCCGTTTCTGACCAGTAGCTCTGATATTTATTCCAGGTCATAACCTCTACAACTGCTTTTGGATTATAAACCTGATACTCTTCCAGCAGATATCCGTCATACCAGCGCTTTACTTTTTCAAAATCGCTGTTGTATGTCCGACAGAGCGCCTGCACTTCTTCTTCTGTAAAACCAGTGTATTTTGCAAAAACTTTCGCATCCAGCATTGTAAATTCTGAAAAATTGTTCAGCGCAGACTGTGTCCTTATTTTTTTGATCGGCAGGATTCCAGTCAGATATGCAAGATGAATATATTTCGAAGGTTCCGTTCCCTTAAAAAGCCCTCGCAAAAAGTTGATATATTCATCCTGTATTTTCTGATTTGCCGCCTCATCTCGAATCAGTACATCCCACTCGTCCAGAATCAGAATAAACTTTTTTCCTGTTTTTGCACTGATCTGTGACAACGCATCCGGAAGCGACGATGTTCCCTCCGATAATTCTTTTTCATATGTTTCACGCAGCTCTTCAATCACATTTTTGTTAATAAAAGTGATTACCTGATCTGCACCTCCGGCCGCTCAATACACCACTGAATGTCAATATGAATCACGTCGTACTGATTCAGATGCTTTCGAAAATCCGCTGTTTTTCCGACCTCAAGTTTTTCGAAAATTTCTTCCGTATCCAGACTTCTGCTGTAATACGCAGTGAGCATATCCGCCGTGATTGATTTTCCAAATCTTCTGGGTCGGCTGTTGCAGATAAACTTTGATGTTGTGTCTATCACACTGTTGGTGTATTCCAGTAATCCTGTTTTATCGATATATATTTTGGAGTTTAACACATCCTGAAACGCATTGACCTTCGAATTAAAGAATCGTCCCACAACATTCCTCCCTTTTTGATCTCACGATCTATCGTCATTTTATCACCCACCTACGAAAATAGCAAGACCGGCAAAAACCAGGAACACGATTCATTGCTATTTCCTCAGCACCTGAACACTTGCTGTTCAGGTGCGCAAGAACGTGATTCAAGCGTGAACATGCTGTGTTGCAAGCACCACTTTGCGGTGCATTTTGCCCTCATTCAGTTGCCGTAGCACGCTACGCTACCTTCATTCGGACAAAATCTCCCACAAACGGGACTCGCAGCCTGCGAAAAGCCTTTTTCAGACACGCTCTGGCGTTATGTATTACCGCCTATTGTCACATGTCACGGCTGACAACGGTAACGGTAAAGAGCGAAAAAGAAATAAAAAAGCTGGTACAGTGTTATGCACACAGATGGAAGATAGAACAGTTTCATTTTATATTAAAGAGTGGATGCAAAATAGAAAAGAACCAGGCAAGGGAATATGGGAGATTAAGCTTTCTGACGTTATTATATTCTGTCATTGCAATGCAGATATTAAATCTGACTTATCTTGGGAAAATATGTCCGGAAATTTCAAGTGGGATCGTATTTGCTGAAGAGGAATGGAAAGTATTATGTTGTTGCGCAAGAAAAAGCAAGGAAATTCCTGAAGCGTATTCACTTAAAGAAGCAATTTATGATCTGGGAGTTCTTGGAGGGACGAAAGGTGCTCCGAGCGATGGTATGCCCGGAGTACGTTCTATCTGGCAAGGACTGGATGTACTATATTCATTGCTTGCTTATCGAAATTATCTTGTATAAATATGGGTCAAGTTAAGGCTTTAGCTATGGGGATATAAGACGTGTCCATCGAATTTACGCAAGTAATTGAGATGGGCAAAATAGTGGTTGTATTAAAAAAAATTTGAAAAAACGCGAAAAATATCCCCCAGAGGGGCTTATTTTAGCGTTTTTTTTATGTTATTATGCTTACGTCAAAAATTTTTGATCCTGTAACGTCAGAAAGTTCCGCACTTTTTGACGCGCAGGATGCGGGAACAGCTGTAAATCGCCGCCATTCCTCCGCTTCGGGGCGTTTTCCTCTGCTTCCTGCAAATCAATTCCAAAATCCTTTTGCAGCAGACCTGCAAGAGGATTTTGACTTTAATTACAGATAGAAAAGAACAGACAGACTATGAAAATGTTAAAAGAAGTAGAAGCATATTGGACACGCCGGGCAGAGAGCTATTCGGATGTTGTCTGTCATGAACTGAATCACAGCAATGAAAAGAGCTGGATGGAAGTCATATTGAAAGAAATTCCAGAGGATAAAAAGATAAAAATAGCCGATATGGGAACTGGTCCTGGATTTTTCGCCATTAGCCTGGCAAAAAGAGGGTATGATGTGACCGCGGTAGATTATACGCAGGAAATGCTGAACCATGCTATGCAGAATGCGGGAACGTATGCTTCCAGGATCACATGGATGAGAGGAGATGTGCAGAATCTAGAAAACATACAGGACGGAAGTTTTGATGTAATTGTAACAAGAAATCTCACCTGGAATCTGGAAGAACCGCAGAAGGCATATCAGGAATGGTGCCGTGTTCTGAAAAAAGGAGGCATTCTTTTAAATTTTGATGCAGGATGGTATAACTATCTTTTTGATGACAAACAGAAGAATGCATTCGAAGAGGATCACAGAAATGTAGAGGATGCAGAAGTTTTTGATTTCAATGCATATGATGAAGCGTATAAAAGATGGAAGAAATCGCCAGAAATCTGATTCTGAGCAGATGCGCGCGTCCGACAGAAGATCTGAGGATGATTCGTCGGGCTGGTTTTTGCGAAGCAACGGCAGACAGGGAGGTCTGGAAAAAAGTCTGGGATGATGTAGAAAAAATTAATTTTGCATCGACCCCGCTTTTTATGCTCCGCGCGGTAAAGTAGAGGAATAGCATGATAAAAAAATGGTTAACAGTGATCGGAAAAACAATACTTCTGCTGATCGGAATTACGTTCCTTTCTTTTTTACTGGTTTATCATTCGCCGGGAGATCCGGCAATGGTGGCACTGAAAAAATCCGGTATGCGTGTTTCGGAAGAGGCACTGGAATTAAAACGGGAAGAGCTTGGCCTGAATGATCCCTTTGCCGTGCAGTATGGAAGATGGCTGAATGAATTCTTCCACGGAGATCTGGGAGAATCCTATAAAACAGGAAAAGCCGTGGCCGGCGAGTTAAAGAAAACGATTCCGGCGACTCTGCTTCTGACAGTGGCAGCGCTCGCGCTTACGATCCTGATTTCCTTTCCGATCGGAGTACTGTGTGCGAAGTATAAGGACAGAGGGTTTGCAATATGATTCGTTTCGTCACTTATTTTTTGTCCTCCCTTCCATCCTTTTTCCTGGCGCTGCTGATGATGTATGTACTGTCCATGAAACTGCAGCTTCTGCCGGTCATAGGATCGGTAAGTGGAAAAGGAATTATTATGCCGGCTCTTGTCCTGGCGCTGACACTGTCTGCCTGGTATATCCGCCAGATTCGCGGCATTGTGCTTCAGGAGCTGGAACAGGAGTATGTCGATGGTTTAAAGTCAAGAGGAGCTTCGGAGAACCGGATTCTCTTTTTCCACGTGCTGAAAAATTGTATGCTTCCGATTGTTACGTTGCTTGGCATGTCATTTGGAACTCTGCTTGGCGGTTCTGCCATTGTGGAAACTATTTTTTCCTGGCCGGGAGTCGGAAGACTTGCTGTGACATCCATCAGCGCGCGGGATTATCCGGTGATTCAGGCTTATGTTGTCTGGATGGCAATGATTTACCTGCTGATAAATGCTGCAGTAGAGTTTTTGTGTCAGATTCTGGATCCAAGAGTCAGAAGGGAAAAGAGTGCACGATGAAAAAATGGATGGAAAATTTAAAATCAGTCTGTTGTTTCTCGCAGTTATCTTAATCATCCCGGTAATCGGTCCGCATCTGATCCGCCACGATCCGTATGCGGTGAATGTAAGAAATGCATTCTTATCGCCGTGCAAAGAATATTTGTTTGGAACGGACAATCTGGGGCGGTGCGTGTTCTGCCGTATTCTGGCGGGAAGCAGGACATCGATTTATACAGCACTTCTGATTGTCGGAATCGTATTTCTGGTGGGAACACTGGTTGGAATTCTGGCCGGATTTGCAGGCGGGGTTCTGGATGAGATTCTGATGAAAATCACGCTGGTTTTCCAGGCTTTTCCTGCTTTTGTACTGTCGATTGCGATTGCGGGAATTTTAGGTGTCGGCCTGTGGAACGGCGTGCTTGCCTTAAGCGCCGTGTACTGGACAACGTATGCACGGCTTTCCCGGAGCCTTGTGGTTTCCATGAAACAGGAAAATTATATATATGCCGCAAGAATGAACGGTGTACCGCTTTATCGCATGATAACAGCCTATATTCTGCCCAATATGATGGGAAGCCTTATTGTAACAGCGGCTATGGATATTGGAAGTGTAATCCTCAGTATGGCAGGACTTTCGTTTCTGGGACTCGGTGCTGCGCGTCCTACCGCAGAGTGGGGAGCCGTTATGAGCGAGGCGAGAGATTATCTGCAGAAAGCACCATGGATTATCGTTTTTAATGGTCTGGCCCTGTTTCTGGTTGTGACAGTTTTTCAGCTGTTCGGAGACCGACTGAGCGAGTTTGTACATAAGAAAGAAGCAAGAACAGAAAATTAAATTCAAGATGAAACCACCTGCAACGCGAAAAGGCGGACAGATGATTCCATAAAAAAGATCGTCTGAAAGACGGGAAAAACCAAAAAAGAGGAGAAAAATCAAATGAAAAAAGAGATTGTAAGTGTCATGATGGCAGCCTGCCTGTTCGCATCTCTTGCAACGGGATGCGGCACGGCAAATGAGAGTGAAACATCTTCCAAATCAGGTTCGGAAGCAGCAGGCGCAGTTTCAAAGTCCGGGGAAACGACTACAGATGGAGAAAGAGCAGATCTCGTTCTTGGAGCTACTACCGGTTTCTTTGGTGCAGAAAGTCTGGACGTTGCGTATAACTGGGATGGCTGGATCATGTCCATCTATGGAATCAGCGAAAATCTGTACCGTCTGGATGAAAATATTGAGCCGCAGCCATGGATCGCAGAATCGGTAGAGACACCGGATGAAAATACTTGGGTTTTCACCATTCGTGATGGCGTAACGTTCTCAAACGGAAAAACGGTAGATGCAAAAGCAGTAAAAGCATGCTTTGAGCGTACCTATGAGAAAAATGAGAGAGCAGATTCGACCTTAAAAATCAAATCCATGGAAGCAGACGGCATGAAATTTACAATTGTAACGCCGGAACCAAATCCAACACTGTTAAATGATCTGTGTGATCCGCTTCTCGGTATTTATGATGCAACAGAAGAACCGGATGAGGAGCTTGGTGTTTCCTGCACAGGACCTTACGTTGCAACTTCGTTTACCGCTATGACGGATGTCAAAATGCGTGCCAACGAAAATTACTGGGGCGGCGCTCCGAAGGCAGACACCGTAGAGCTGAAAATTATCGACGATCAGGATGCGCTGGATATGGCACTTGCTAACGGAGAGATTGACCTGATCGCACAGGAAACAGCAAACGGAGCATCAAAGTTCACAGATACTTCGAAATATACAACCGATACCGTGACGACAACAAGAGCAAACTTTTTAAGCTTCAATCTGAAAACAGAAGGACTGGACGATCTGGCAGTACGTCAGGCAATCAATTACTGTATTGACCGTGAAGGCTATGCAGATGTTGTTTATCAGGGATTTGCAACTCCGTGCTATGGAATTTATCCGGACAACCTGGCATTTGGCGGTACAGACGGATTAAATCTGACCGTCGATTCCTACGATGCGGATAAAGCAAAAGAAATTCTTGCAGATGCAGGATACCAGGATACCGATGGAGATGGTATCCTCGACAAAGACGGCGTGAATCTTTCGTTCAAAGTGCTGACTTACAGCTACAATGACAACTGCATCCAGCTTGCTGATATGCTTCAGGCAGAACTGTCCCAGATTGGAATTGAGCTTTCCATTGAGACACAGGATGTGCTGGATGATCCTCTTGCATCGGGTGATTTCGATCTTGCTATTTTAAACTATGCCATGGCGCCGATTGGAACTCCGTCGTACTTTATCAATATGTTGTTTACGACGGGAGCCAGCAACAATTATGGTGGATATTCCAACGAAAAAGTAGACGCGCTGGCAGCGGAAATTGGTACCACATCGGATAACGACAAAGTGGTTTCTCTTACCAGAGAACTGGAGCAGCAGGTACTGGATGATATGCCATTTGCATTTGTGGCAGATCAGCAGCTGATCTTTGTATACTCCAACAAAGTAAAAGGAGTACAGATCAATCCGACGGAATATTATCTGGTAACCAATACTCTGTCTGTGGAAGAATAAATAAAGAAACACAGGAAACAAAAGCCGGAACAACGGCGAAAGACGAAACGGATCGCAAAAGATGAAAAAAAACAGGATAGAAGAGAATAAGACAGACAAACATCTGGCAGAGAAAAATCAAATAGAGAAAAATCTGATTGTGGATCGTTTAACGGTAACATATGGAGAAAAGCTGGCAGTTGACGGTGTCAGCTTTTCTCTTTCTCCCGGGAAAATTTACGTTATTGTCGGCGAGAGTGGTTCTGGAAAATCGACTCTGCTTCGTACAATCGGAGGACTCCTGACAAAAGAGGGAAAAATTGTTTCCGGAGATATCTGGATGGGAGAACAGAATCTGATACAGCTTTCAGAGAAGGAATGGTGTGAAGTCCATGGAAACAAAATGGGTTATATTTTTCAGAACCCGGAACAGTCATTAAGCCCGCTTGCCAAAATCGGGAAACAGTTTGTGGAATGCCAAAATATGCATGCAAAAACAGCGGGGAAAAAAAGCAAAAAAGAGATTTTAGAGGATGCGGAAGAGCTTTTAAAAGAGCTTCGATTTGAAAACCCGCAGCGCGTTTTAAAATCATATCCATTTGAATTAAGCGGAGGAATGTGTCAGCGTGTTGCAATTGCGCTTGCGATTATGAATCAGCCGTCCCTTTTACTGGCAGATGAACCGACCAGTGCGCTGGATGTCGCATCGCAGGATATGACGATCGAGACACTGCTCGCACTGCGGAAAAAAACAGATCTTTCGATTCTGCTGGTGACACATAATATGGAAGTTGCAAGAAGACTTGCCGATGAAATCGGCGTTATGTATCAGGGCCGGATCATAGAATCGGGTTTGCCGGAAGAAATATGGAACGACCCAAAAGAGGATTATACGAAAAAACTGATTGCGGCAATTCCGCAGCCGGTGAAACTTGTACTCGATGAGGGATAGAGAAAGGTACGGAAATGGTATGGAAGCACTGCTTCGGGTGGAACATTTAAAAAAACAGTTTCACAGAAATTCAGATGGAACTTATGTATTAAAAGACATCAGTTTTGAAATGATGCCGGGAGAGTGTCTGGGGCTGATTGGAAACAGCGGAAGCGGTAAAAGTACAATCGTAAAGATCCTGACAGGCATTACGACGGCAACGAAAGGATGCATTTACCTGGAAGGAAAACAGATTTCCGGAAAAAGGACGCAAAAAGAAATTGGAAAAAAAGTGCAGATGATTTTTCAGAATCCGAAATCTTCCCTGAATCCGAAGATGACGATTGGGCAGAATCTGGATGACGCATTGCTTTATTACAGAAAAATTCCGAAAACAGAAAGAAAAAGGCAGTGTGAAGAGATTTTGGAACGTGTGCACCTTCCGGTGAGCTATCTCGCCAAATATCCATCGCAGATCAGCGGAGGGGAATGCCAGAGAGTCTGTATTGCCAGAGCACTGCTGCGGCATCCGGCGCTGTTGATTTGCGATGAAGCAACAAGCGCGCTGGATGTTTCGGTGCAGAAGGAAATCGTGGATCTTCTGAAAGAGATTC
>ENA-OQHY01000044-OQHY01000044.1-human-gut-metagenome-genome-assembly--contig:-NODE-44-length-63981-cov-6.949917_pt1 | contig 63981 bp, 63 predicted proteins | sample MGYA00242570_ERZ504733 | MGnify/ENA primary metagenome ERZ504733 (study PRJEB26092, sample SAMD00036219) | human gut metagenome | host: Homo sapiens | study: EMG produced TPA metagenomics assembly of... | reverse complement strand
GTGCAGGACTTATGGCAAATCTGTTCTGGTATGATGTTGAGAATGGGGTTCTGCAGTGTATCCAGACTGTAACTGTAGGCGGTGCATTTGAGCGCAGTATTCCATATGCTGACTTTACCCTTTCCAAGGGACAGGATTATTTCATAGCATTTGGTACAGAATCTCTCAATGGCAGAGTTATTCACACAGACGGAAGTATCACAGATGAAAACGGTGCATACCTGCGTCCTGCCAACACAAAGATTTCCAGCCATTCCATTGACAGAAACAAATTAACTGTCAAACTTTCCAAAGGATGTGTAGGTGCTCAGGGTTATGACTTCGTGATCAGTAAGAAATCAAATATGCTCCAGACAGGAAAGTTCAGCAAGACAGTTTCCTCAACAGGCAAGCCACAGGCATCTTTCAGATATCTGGCAAAGGGTACCTGGTATGTGGCAGCCCGAAGCTGGGTTCTGGATGCACAGGGCAATAAAGTCTATGGTTCCTGGACAAAGATCAAGAAGATCAAGATCACTGTTGTCACACCACAGCAGCCAAAGATCAGGAATATTACTGTAGAAGGAAACACTGTGACTATTACTTACACAAAATGCAAAAATGCCACAGGTTATGAAATCCTGCTTGGAAACAAATATAAAACCTCCGCAGGTGAGAAATATCCGGTTAAGAAATATGTGAAACGTACAGAAGGCAAAAATACCGTAACTGTAACCTTTACAAATGTAAAGAAAGGCACCTGGTATGTGACAGTACGTTCCTGGAATAAGACCTCCAAGAATAAATCCAGAGTTTACAGTCCATATTCCGATATAAAAAAATTCAAAGTCAAAAAATAGTTTATAGTAAAGTAATAAAAATCTCTGTGATTGCAACCAGAATCACAGGAGATTTTTTATTACTTTTTCAGATCAATGTTTCTTATTTTACCACACGAACTCTGGAAACACCTTCAATTGCTTTCAGCTCATCCAGTGCTTCTCTGGATGCTACGCTTTCCAGATCGATGAGAGTATAAGCGTATTCGCCTTTGCTCTTGTTTGTCATATCTGCGATGTTCAGGCCTTCTGCACCAAGGATCTTGGTGAACTGGCTGATCATGTTCGGGATATTTTTGTGGCAGATGGCGATACGTCCTACTGCTACGCAGGTTCCCATGTCGCAGTTCGGGAAGTTTACAGAGTTCTTGATATTTCCGTTCTCGAGGAAATCTCTTACTTCTTTCACTGCCATTACAGCACAGTTCTCTTCGGATTCCTCTGTGGAAGCTCCAAGATGTGGAGTTACCAGGATTCCCTTATGCCCTGCTACTGTATGGTTTGCAAAGTCTGTCACATATTTCTTCACTTTTCCGCTGTCCAATGCTTCGATCAGAGCATCCTCATCAACCAGAAGATCGCGGGCAAAATTCAGAAGTACTACGCCATCTTTCATCTTGTCTAATGCTTCTTTGTTGATCATCTGTCTTGTGCTGTCAAGAAGAGGTACATGGATGGTGATGTAATCACACTGGGAATAAATCTCATCCAGACTCTTGATATGTTTGATGGTGCGGGAAAGATTCCATGCAGCATCAATGGAGATATACGGGTCATATCCGTATACTTCCATTCCAAGTGCGGAAGCAGCGTTTGCCACCATTGCTCCGATGGCACCAAGACCGATGATACCCAGTTTCTTGCCCATGATCTCGCATCCTGCGAACTGTTTTTTCTGTTTCTCAGCAAGTTTATCGATGTCTTCCTGGTCTTTCTCTTTGGCAACCCATTCGATACCACCTACGATATCACGGGAAGCAAGGAGCATACCTGCAAGTACAAGCTCCTTAACACCGTTTGCATTGGCGCCCGGTGTGTTAAATACTACAACGCCTTTCTCTGCACAGTCCTTTACAGGAATATTGTTGACACCTGCACCTGCACGTGCGATTACCTTTACGCTCTCAGGAAGCTCCATGTCATGCATTTTTGCACTTCTTACAAGGACTGCATCGCACTCCTGCAGATCTTCGCTTTTCTTATATTCTTCATCAAATAATCCCAGACCTTTTTCTGCAATGGGATTCAGGCAATGATACTGAAACATTATACATTCTCCTCCTCAAACTTCTTCATGAAAGCAACCAGTGCTTCCACACCTTCTTTTGGCATAGCGTTGTAGATACTTGCACGCATACCGCCACTGTACGGTGTCCCTTTAAGTTTACAAGTCCTGCCTCTTTTGCTTCTTTTACAAATTTGGCATCCATGTCCTTGTCACCTGTTACGAATGGTACATTCATAAGAGAACGGTCTTCCGGTACAACAGTTCCTTTGAACAGCTTGCTCTGATCAAGGAAATCATAGAGGATTTTCGCTTTCTCAATGTTACGTCTCTGCATTTCTTCCAGGCCGCCCATTTTCTTCAGCCATTTGAAGACCTTACCGCATACATAGATGCAGTAGCAGTTTGGAGTATTGTAAAGAGAACCTGCATCTGCCTGTGTTTTGAATTTCAGCATAGTAGGTGTTCCTTCCAGAACATCATCTGTGATCAGATCTTCGCGGATGATGGAGATTACCATACCTGCTGGTCCGATATTCTTCTGTACACCGCCATAGATGATGCCATATTTGGATACATCAACAGGCTCAGATAAGAAGCAGGAAGAAACATCTGCTACCAGAGTTTTTCCTTTTGTATTCGGAAGCTTCTTGAATTTTGTTCCGTAAATCGTGTTGTTTTCACAAATGTATACATAGTCTGCATCCGGGCTGATTGGAAGGTCGCTGCAGTCAGGAATATAGGAGAAAGTCTTATCCTCGGAAGAAGCGATCTTGTTTGCTTTTCCATATTTCTGCGCTTCCTGATATGCTTTCTTTGCCCACTGTCCTGTTACAATGTAATCAGCTACCTTGTTTTTCATAAGGTTCATAGGGATTGCTGCGAACTGCTGGGAAGCTCCGCCCTGAAGGAATAATACTTTATAGTTATCCGGAATCTTCATCAGATCACGAAGATCCTGCTCTGCCTCGTCGATGATCTTCTGGAAATCAGCACTTCTGTGGCTCATTTCCATTACAGACATACCGGATCCCTGATAGTCCATCATCTCCTCTGCTACTTCTTTCAGTACCTCTTCCGGCAATACAGCCGGTCCTGCGGAAAAATTATACACTCTGCTCATTGTTTTTCATATCCTCCTCGTCAAAAATATCATCAATGCTTGCGCCTGCCGGTACCATCGGGAATACGCTAAGATCCTGATCAATCATACAGTCAAGTACGATAGGTCCCGGACATGCCAGAGCCTCTTTTAATGCAGGCTCTACCTCTTCCATCTTTGTGATACGTATTGCTTTTGCTCCCATGGCTTCTGCCAGCTTCACAAAATCTACTGCATCATTTAAAATTGTATGGGAATATCTGTGGTCATAGAACAATGTCTGCCACTGACGTACCATTCCCAGTACATGATTGTTCAATACGATTTCAATTAAAGGTCTGCCACAGCGGACTGCTGTTGCAATCTCATTCATATTCATACGGAAGCATCCGTCACCTGCAATATTTACCACAGTCTTGTCCGGTCTTCCCATCTTGGCTCCGATGGCTGCTCCAAGACATATCCCATAGTTCCCAGGCCACCGGAAGAAAGGAAGGTTCTTGGCTCTTTGTATTTGAAATACTGAGCTGCCCACATCTGGTTCTGTCCAACCTCTGTTGTGATGATGGCATCTCCTTTTGTCAGTTCGTACAGCTTTTCAATAATGTATGGGCCTGTAAGTTGGGAGTGATCATATCTTAACGGATATTTTTCCTTCAGTTCACTGATATGTGCAGTCCATTCCGGATGTCTCATTTCCGGAACCTCTGCCAGAATACGTTTGAGAACTTCTTTCTCATCTCCTACCACACTTGCATCTACTACGATGTTTTTGTTAATCTCTGCAGCATCTACGTCAATCTGGAGAATCTTCGCATTCTTTGCAAAGGTCTTTGTGTTTCCTGTGACACGATCACTGAATCTGGCTCCCAGCACGATCAGGAGATCGCAGCCTGAGACACCAAGATTGGAAGTTTTTTGTTCCATGCATTCCAAGCATTCCTGTGTACAGAGGATCTTCTCCGGAAAATCCTCCCTTACCCATAAGACTGTCACATACAGGAGCATCGATTCTGTGAGCAAGCTCTGTCACTTCTCTGGATGCTTCTGAGATAATCGTGCCGCCGCCTGTAAAAATAAATGGTCTCTTCGCTTCTTTGATCATCTGTACTGCAGTTGCAATGTCTTCGTCTTTGATGGTGTCTGTTTTCGGTGTGATCTCAGCAGGAGCGCAGGCAGTATATTCATATTTCGCACCTGTCACATCCTTGGTCACATCTACAAGCACAGGACCGGGACGTCCGCTCTTTGCAATATAGAATGCTCTGCGTACAGTGTCTGCCAGAGTAGTAATGTCTTTTACGATAAAGCTGTGCTTTGTAATAGGCATTACAATTCCTGTAATATCAACCTCCTGGAAAGAATCCTTTCCGAGCAGCGGTGTTCCTACATTACATGTGATTGCCACCATTGGTACGGAATCCATGTATGCGGTAGCGATTCCTGTTACCAGATTGGTAGCTCCGGGGCCGGAAGTTGCAAGACACACGCCGACTTTACCGGTAGCTCTTGCGTATCCGTCTGCTGCATGGGATGCTCCCTGCTCATGGGAGGTCAGTACATGTGTGATCTGGTCTTTATATTCATAGAGGGCGTCATATACATTCAGGATGGCACCGCCCGGATATCCGAATACAGTGTCAACGCCCTGTTCTTTTAAACATTCAACGATGATTTCAGCACCTGTAAGCTGCATCTTTACATATCCTCCTAACTTTTCAGGCAGGAATCACAGGTTATGCTGCAATTCCCGCCGGGTACTTGTTCATCTTTATTTTGCTTTTGGTACCTCAAGGATCGCTCCTCTGTTTCCGGAGGTTACCATGGCAGCATATCTTGCAAGATATCCTGTTGTTACCTTTGGTTCACGAGGCTGCCATTTTGCTTTTCTTGCCTGCATTTCTTCATCAGAAACCTTGATCTCCAGTTTCAGTTCCGGAATGTTGATGCTGATGATATCGCCCTCTTCAACAAGTGCGATCGGTCCGCCGACTGCTGCTTCCGGTGATACGTGTCCGATGGATGCTCCTCTGGATGCACCGCTGAAACGTCCGTCTGTGATCAGGGCTACGGAAGATCCCAGTCCCATACCTGCGATTGCAGATGTAGGATTCAGCATTTCTCTCATACCAGGGCCGCCTTTCGGTCCTTCGTAACGGATAACTACTACGTCACCCTCTACGATCTTGCCGCCTTTGATAGCTGCGATTGCGTCTTCCTCGCAGTCAAAGACTCTTGCAGGTCCTTCATGGACCATCATCTCTTCTACAACTGCAGAACGTTTTACAACACCACCGTCCGGAGCAAGGTTACCTTTAAGTACTGCAAGTCCGCCTGTCTGGCTGTATGGATTGTCTATCGGTCTAATAACTTCAGGATTTAAGTTTACACAATCTTTGATGTTCTCGCCTACTGTCTTGCCTGTAACTGTCATGCACTCAGTATGAAGAAGTCCCTTCTTATTCAGTTCGTTCATAACTGCGTATACACCGCCTGCTTCGTTCAGGTCTTCTATGTATGTAGGGCCTGCAGGTGCAAGGTGACAGAGGTTTGGAGTCTTTGCGCTAATCTCGTTTGCAAAGCTGATATCAAAGTCCATTCCGATCTCATGAGCGATAGCCGGAAGGTGAAGCATACTGTTTGTGGAGCATCCGAGTGCCATGTCTACTGTCAGGGCATTGAGGATTGCTTCTTTTGTCATGATATCTCTTGGACGGATGTTCTTTCTGTACATTTCCATAACCTGCATACCTGCATGTTTTGCAAGACGGATACGTTCGGAATATACAGCAGGGATAGTTCCGTTTCCTTTCAGACCCATACCAAGAACCTCTGTCAGACAGTTCATGGAGTTTGCTGTGTACATACCGGAACAGGATCCGCATGTAGGACATGTTTTCATTTCGCATTCTGTCAGTCCGTCCTCATCAAGCTTGCCTGCTGCGTAAGCACCTACTGCCTCAAACATACTGGAAAGGCTTGTCTTGTGTCCGTTCAGATGTCCGGCAAGCATTGGACCGCCGCTTACGAATACAGTAGGAACATTCAGTCTGGCTGCTGCCATCAGAAGTCCGGGTACGTTCTTGTCACAGTTTGGAATCATTACCAGTGCATCAACTGATGTGCCATTGCATGGCTTCTGTGGAATCTGCGATCAGGTCTCTGGTAACCAGAGAATATTTCATTCCAACGTGTCCCATTGCAATACCGTCGCATACTGCGATTGCCGGGAACATAACAGGTGTACCGCCTGCCATTGCCACACCAAGCTTAACTGCCTGTGTGATCTTGTCAAGGTTCATATGACCCGGTACGATTTCATTGTAAGAACTTACGATACCTACCAGAGGTCTGTCCATTTCTTCTTTTGTCATTCCAAGAGCATTAAACAGGGAACGGTGAGGTGCCTGCTGTGTGCCTGTTTTTACTGCATCACTTCTCATTGTTTTATTTCCTCTTTTCTTACTGTTTTATTTATTTTTAATGATTCAACCGAAATTCCTGACTCCGTAATCTGCCTGCGCCGGCTGAATCCTCTTAATATCAATTCTTACAGAGCTGCTGCGATCAGATCGCCCATTTCCTTTGTTCCTACAAGCTTGCATCCCTCTGACATGATATCACCTGTGCGGTATCCCTCTGTCAGGACTTTCTGCACTGCTGCTTCCACTGCATCTGCCTCCTTGTCCATATCAAGGGAGAAACGAAGCATCATTGCTGCGGAAAGGATAGTTGCGATAGGGTTTGCCTTATCCTGTCCTGCAATATCAGGTGCAGAACCATGGCTTGGCTCATAGAGACCGAATTTTGTTTCATTTAAGCTTGCAGATGAAAGCATTCCGATGGAGCCTGTTACCATACTTGCCTCGTCTGAAAGGATATCTCCGAACATATTCTCTGTAAGGATAACATCGAACTGTTTTGGATCACGTACAAGCTGCATTGCGCAGTTGTCAACCAGCATATGCTCTAAGGTAACATCCGGATAGTCTTTGGCAACTTCCTCTACCACTTTTCTCCAGAGTCTGGAAGAATCCAGAACATTTGCCTTATCTACGCTTGTTACTTTATTTCTTCTCTTACGTGCGATCTCAAATGCTTTGATGGCAATACGGCGGATTTCGTTTTCATTATAGGAAAGTGTATCAATTGCTTTCTTCACACCATTCTCTTCAATAGTCTGACGTTCTCCGAAATACAGACCGCCTGTAAGCTCACGTACAATGATCATGTCAAATCCGTCTCCGATGATCTCATCGCGGAGAGGGCAGGCTTTTCTCAGCTCATTGTAAAGGTAAGCCGGTCTTAAGTTTGCAAAAAGATTTAATGCCTTACGGATTGCAAGAAGTCCTGCTTCCGGGCGTTTGGACGGCTCAAGCTTATACCATGGAGAAGTTTTTGCATCTCCGCCAATAGAGCCCATCAGTACGGCGTCTGATGATTTGGCAGTGGCAATTGCCTCATCAGTAAGGGGTACGCCGTGTACATCGATGGATGCGCCGCCTAACAGAACTTCTGAATAGGAAAAGCTGTGTCCATATTTCTCGCATACCTTGTCCAGTACTTTCTTTGCTTCTCTTACGATTTCCGGTCCGATTCCGTCACCGGGGATCAATGCAATCTTATAATCCATAATAATTTCCTCCAAAAATACTCTAATTGCGTAATTGTTATTATAATAACGCACTTTCCGACAGATTTCAACCTATTAAAGTGAAAAAATACAAAAGTGCTGTTTTGCTGACATTCTACTGTAAAAATAAAAAGCAGAACCACAGTCATCACTGACTATGTGTTCTGCTTTTTATCATTTCTCTTTCATTATTCGACAGCGCTTCCGGCTTTCTCAACTTCAGCGATTGCCTGTTTTCTCATTGGAATACGGCAGTTTTTGTTGTTACCGAATTCTACGATCACGTCTTCTTCTGTCATGTCAATGACAACGCCATAAAAGCCGCCGGTAGTAACAATGCTGTCGCCAACTTCCATGTCATTTAACATTGCCTGAAGTCTCTTCTGCTCTTTTTCTGAGGCGAAGCATTAAGAAGTACATAATTCCGAACAGTACTACCATCCAGACAATAGCGCCAACCATACCCATTCCGCTTGATGCGTTCATTTTGATTCCTCCTGTAACTTTTCCTGTTATTCTGCATATTTGCAGTCCATCATGTATTCACAGACCGTCCTGACGGCTGCTCATACTGAAGAGCTGCTTTGCGATCCACTTATAATCTCCGTTACCTTCTGTATGAAATCTTGTTTTCATGCAGAACAATCTGATTAAAGCGTCACTACACATCATACACAAAAAACCGCTTTACTTCAAGAGTTTTTGGCATATTTAATAATAATTTTATATACAGATTATCTTTTCGAGTTTATTTTGCCCTCTTCAAAGCCTTCCAGCCGCATTTTCTTATATTCTGCAAAATTTCCGGCATCAATAGCATCACGGATTTCTTCCATCATATGATTATAAAAATACAGATTGTGAAGTACACAGAGACGCATTCCCAGCATTTCCTTTGCTTTCAGAAGATGACGGATATAGGCTCTGCTGTAATGCTGGCATGCAGGACACTGACAGCCTTCTTCGATAGGACGTGTGTCCAGTTCATATTTTGCATTGAACAGATTCATCTTTCCATGATTGGTATATACATGTCCATGGCGGCCATTACGGCTTGGATATACGCAGTCAAAGAAATCAATTCCTCTCTCAACACCTTCCAGAATATTTGCCGGTGTTCCCACACCCATCAGGTAAGTAGGTTTATTCTGAGGAAGATAGGGGACTACCGCATCCAGGATCCTGTACATCTCTTCATGGGTTTCTCCAACTGCCAGACCGCCGACAGCATAGCCATCCAGATCCATTTCAGAGATCGCTTTGGCATGCTCAATACGGATATCTTCATAAACAGCGCCCTGGTTGATTCCAAACAGAAGCTGTTCTTTGTTAATGGTATCCGGCAGACTGTTCAGTCTTGCCATCTCTGCCTTGCAGCGGGCAAGCCACCTTGTGGTTCTGTCTACGGATTTCTGCACATAATCCCTGTCAGCCACACTGCTGGGGCATTCATCAAATGCCATGGCAATAGTGGAGGCAAGATTGGACTGGATCTGCATACTCTCTTCCGGTCCCATAAAGATCTTATGCCCGTCAATATGGGAATTAAAATAAACTCCCTCTTCTTTGATCTTTCTCAGCTTTGCAAGGGAAAACACCTGGAATCCGCCTGAGTCTGTAAGGATCGGTTTGTCCCATACCATAAATTTATGAAGGCCACCTAACTGCTTTACTATTTTATCACCCGGGCGCACATGAAGATGATAAGTATTTGATAATTCTACCTGTGTTCCGATCTGCTGTAAATCCATGGTGGATACAGCGCCTTTAATCGCACCGATCGTTCCCACATTCATAAAAACAGGAGTCTGGATCGTGCCATGCACTGTATGAAATTCTGCACGCTTGGCACGGCCTTCTGTTTTAAGAAGTTTATATTCTGCCATTTTTTCTCTCCTCTTGATAAAAATCACTTTTTCTATTATATCCCGAAATAGCTGAATTTTCAACTGCAAATAAGGTAATCATTGGTAAACTTTCATATTGTCTTTTCCAGACCATTAGCGTATAATATTACGGAATATTCCATATCTGGAAACAGATATTTAATAGGAAAGAACAGGATAGATTTTTACTGTTTACTTCGTGTCCGGCAACACGCTTTGCATGATATCAGCAGCAAACAGTAAGGAAAAATTCAACTTTGTTTATATACAATACGAGGAGGCTTGAATTTACTTTATGAATTACAAAACACTTGGAATTGACATTGGTTCCACTACTGTAAAGATCGCGATCTTAGATGAGAATGAAAATCTCATTTTCGCGGATTACAAGCGTCATTTTGCGAACATTCAGGAAACCCTTGCAGACCTTCTTCAGGAGGCCTTTGACCAGTATGGCGAGATGACTCTCCATCCTGTGATCACAGTTCCGGCGGTCTGACCCTTGCCAACCATCTGGACGTTCCTTTTACCCAGGAGGTTATTGCAGTTTCTACTTCTCTGCAGAAGCTGGCACCAAAGACAGATGTTGCCATCGAGCTTGGCGGTGAGGATGCCAAGATCATTTATTTCGAAAACGGAAACGTAGAACAGCGTATGAACGGTATCTGTGCAGGCGGTACCGGTTCTTTCATCGACCAGATGGCTTCTCTTCTCCAGACAGATGCCACAGGTCTGAATGAATATGCCAAAGATTACAAAGCGCTCTACCCGATTGCTGCACGCTGCGGTGTTTTCGCCAAAACGGATATCCAGCCGCTGATCAATGACGGTGCAACCAAACCGGATCTGTCAGCTTCTATTTTCCAGGCAGTTGTAAACCAGACCATCTCCGGTCTTGCCTGCGGAAAACCTATTCGTGGACATGTTGCATTCCTTGGTGGTCCGCTTCACTTCCTGTCCGAATTGAGAGAATCCTTTATCCGTACCTTGAAACTGGATGAGGAACACACTATCATTCCGGAGAACTCCCATCTTTTTGCAGCCATTGGTTCTGCATTAAATGCAAAAGAAGACAACTCCATTTCCCTGACAGAAATGAAAGACAGACTCCGCAATTCCATTAAGCTGGATTTTGAAGTAGAACGTATGGAACCACTTTTCGCTTCTCAGGAAGAATACGATGCATTTGCAAAACGTCAGAGTTCCTACAAAGTAAAAACAGGAGATCTGGCTACATATAAAGGAAACTGCTATCTGGGTATTGATGCAGGTTCCACCACAACCAAAACTGCACTGGTAGGCGAAGATGGAACACTTCTCTATTCCTTTTACAGCAGCAACAACGGAAACCCGTTAAAAACTACCATTCGTTCTATTAAAGAAATCTATGAACTGCTTCCCAAAGACGTAAAGATCGCTTATTCCTGTTCTACAGGTTATGGCGAGGCTCTGATCAAAGCGGCCCTGCTCCTGGATGAGGGCGAGGTTGAGACCGTATCCCATTACTATGCAGCTGCATTCTTTGACCCGGAGGTAGACTGTATCCTGGATATCGGCGGACAGGATATGAAATGTATCAAGATCCGCAACAAGACCGTTGACAGCGTACAGTTAAATGAAGCATGCTCCTCCGGATGCGGTTCCTTTATTGAAACCTTTGCCAAATCCCTGAACTATACAGTACAGGATTTCGCAAAAGCTGCTGTTTTTGCACAGCATCCTATAGATCTTGGTACCAGATGTACTGTTTTCATGAATTCCAAGGTAAAGCAGGCACAAAAAGAGGGAGCTGAGGTTTCCGATATTTCCGCAGGTCTTGCTTACTCTGTTATCAAAAATGCACTCTATAAGGTTATCAAGGTTTCTGATGCTTCCGAACTTGGCAGACACATCGTTGTACAGGGTGGTACTTTCTACAATGATGCGGTTCTTCGAAGCTTCGAAAAGATTGCAGGCTGTGAAGCCATTCGTCCGGATATTGCCGGAATCATGGGTGCTTTCGGTGCCGCACTGATTGCCCGTGAACGCCATCAGGAAGGCGCAGAAACGACTATGCTCTCCATTGATAAGATCAACGAGCTGAAATATACAACTTCTATGGCAAACTGTCGTGGATGTACCAATAACTGCCGTCTGACTATCAACAAATTCTCCGGCGGCCGCCAGTATGTAAGCGGTAACCGCTGTGAACGCGGTATCGGTAAGGAAAAGAACAAAGATCATATTCCGAATCTTTATGAATATAAATATAAGCGTATTTTCTCCTACGCACCGCTTACTGCTGATAAGGCAACGCGAGGTAAAGTAGGTATCCCCCGTGTTCTGAACATGTTTGAGAATTATCCTTTCTGGTATACTTTCTTTACAGAACTGAAGTATGAGGTTGTGCTCTCTCCTACTTCCACCAGAAAGATTTATGAGCTGGGTATTGAGTCCATTCCAAGTGAATCTGAATGCTATCCTGCCAAGCTTGCCCATGGCCATGTAACCTGGCTGATCCGCAATGGCGTGAAATTTATTTTCTACCCATGTATCCCATATGAACGTAACGAGTTCCCGGATGCAGTCAATCACTATAACTGCCCGATTGTTACTTCTTATGCCGAAAATATCAAGAATAACGTAGACGAATTAAATGATCCGTCCATTACCTTCCGCAATCCCTTCCTTGCATTTACTTCTGAGGAAATTCTGGCAAATCGTCTGGTAGAAGAATTTAAGGATATCCCGGCAGAAGAAGTCAAAGCTGCTGTGCATAAGGCTGGGAAGAAATGGCTGCTGCACGCCGCGATGTACAGAAAAAAGGAGAAGAAACCCTGAAATATCTGGAAGATACAGGACGCCATGGTATTGTCCTTGCAGGACGCCCATACCATATTGACCCGGAAATCCATCATGGTATCCCGGATCTGATCAACAGCTATGGTATTGCCGTACTTACTGAGGATTCCATCTCTCATCTGGCACCTGTGGAACGCCCGATTCGCGTCAATGACCAGTGGATGTACCACTCCAGACTGTATGCTGCTGCAAACTATGTAAAGACACGCGATGACCTGGATCTGATCCAGCTCAACTCTTTTGGATGTGGTCTGGATGCAGTTACTACTGACGAGGTTTATGAAATCCTTGACGGAAGTGACAAAATCTATACCTGCTTAAAGATTGACGAGGTAAATAACCTTGGTGCTGCAAGAATCCGTATCCGTTCCCTGATCGCAGCGATCCGCGCGAAGAAAGCACAGGGACAGAAACGTACTGTCAAACCTGCTTCTATTGATAAAGTATCCTTTACAAAGGAAATGAGAAAGGACTATACCATCCTCTGCCCGCAGATGTCACCGTTCCATTTCAGCCTCCTGCAGGCAGCATTCAATTCCTGCGGATACAACCTGGAGGTGCTTCCGAATGACAATAAGCATGCAGTGGATGTTGGTCTGAAGTATGTAAACAATGACGCCTGCTATCCGTCTCTGATCGTTGTGGGACAGATCATGGATGCTCTGCTTTCCGGTAAATATGACCTGAACAAAACGGCCGTTGTCATGTCACAGACAGGTGGCGGATGTCGTGCTTCCAACTATATCGCATTTATACGACGCGCATTAAAGAAAGCCGGTATGGAACAGATTCCGGTTATCTCTGTTAACTTAAGCGGTCTGGAAAGCAATCCCGGGTTCAAACTTACGCTTCCATTAGTGAAGAAAGTTGCTTACGGTGCCGTATTCGGAGATATCCTGATGAAATGCGTATATCGTATGCGTCCTTATGAACTGGAAGAGGGAATCGTAAACAGAAAGCACAAAATCTGGGAACAGCGCGTGATTTCTTTCTTAAGCGGAAGCAGCATCAGCCACAGCCAGTTTAAGAAAATGTGCCGTGAAATGGTCCATGAATTTGACACCATTCCGATCAGCGATGTGAAGAAACCTCGTGTCGGCATCGTAGGCGAGATCCTTGTCAAGTTCCTGCCTGCCGCAAACAATCATCTTGCAGAGCTTCTGGAGTCTGAAGGCGCTGAGGCAGTTGTACCGGATCTGATTGATTTTATGTGCTACTGCTTCTATAATCAGAACTTTAAGGTAAAAAATCTTGGATTCAAAAAGTCCAAGGCAACCATGGCAAACTGGGGAATCAAAGCAATCGAATGGGTGAGAAAGCCTGCAAGCGAAGCTCTTGCACAGAGCCGCCATTTTGCACCGCCTGCTGATATCAGAGATCTGGCAAAAATGGCATCTCCGATCGTTTCCACCGGAAACCAGACAGGTGAGGGATGGTTCCTGACAGGTGAGATGATGGAACTGATCCATGGAGATGTTCCGAATATTGTTTGTATCCAGCCTTTCGGATGTCTGCCGAACCACATTGTAGGTAAGGGTGTTATCAAAGAGATCCGCAGAGAATATCCGACAGCCAATATTGTAGCCATCGACTATGATCCGGGTGCAAGTGAAGTCAATCAGCTCAACCGAATCAAACTGATGCTCTCCACAGCTCAGAAAGAATCTGAAAAAAGTAGAAGAAAAAAATGCATAAATAATACCGTAATGGATATATTGCAATGTATTTTACCTTGCAATATATCCGCCTTAGAGCGTATTTGAAAAATCATTCCCACAATCTACATATCCTGCTTTGCGAAAAGCATTTTTCAAACGCGCTCAAAAAAAGAGTTATATTTCAGAAATTTTAAAATGTGTTTCTATTTCAGAAATACATTTAAACCATGAAATATAACTCTTTTGTTTTTTATAATTTCAGTGTTTAATTATTCTGCCAAAACGGAAGTTTCTCTGCAATCCTTATCAGATAGCTTCCACCCGGAATTCTTCTAAGCTGTGATTCTGACGGCTTGCTGATAACCAGATAAGCAAACAGATAAACAATCGCAGCAACAGGAATGGAAACGATCAGACAAATGAAATTGGATTTTACAAAAATATTCAAGCCATAGCAGATACAGCCTGCAACAATTCCCATGGGAACAGATGCAAGAACAGGATACAGATATCCTTCTTTCCATGGGTTTTTATACTGCAAATACTTCTTCATCGCCCTGTCGTTTAATACACATACAACCACAGAATAGATCACCATTGCGATCAGCAGTGCATAAACTCCAAGGTTTGTAGTAAACAGTAACACTATCACTACCACAATATCCACAACCAGTGCGATTGCAGCCGTAATCACCGGAATCCTCTGCTGTCCGATTGCCTGCAGAACTCCATTGGAAATATTTGACATTCCATTGAGCAGGATTGAAAAAGAACCAAGGATCAGCAGGTTGGCTGCCAGTCCTGTGGAATTTCCGTAAAGCAAAAATACAATCGGCTGTGCAAGCACTGCCAGTCCCATTGCACATGGGGCGGAAACTACCATAGAAAGCTGTACGGTCTGGTCAATGCACTCTCTGGTCGCTTCAATATCTCCGGTGGCATACAATGCAGAAACTTCCGGAATCATGGAAGTAGGTGCCGTACTGGACAGGGTCAGAGGAATATTAATAATTGTCATAAAGTAAGTGGCATACTCTGCATATAAAATACCGATCTGTGCCGCATCTCCACCTCTTCTTCCCAGAATATCCGAGAAAAGATACCCATTGATATAAGCATTTACATTATAAACAAAGGCGCTGAGAATGATCGGCGAAACAACCAGGATGATCACACGAAAAATCTCTTTGTAGGACTCTTCCTGATGTCTGTGGTCTTTCTCTACCCGGTGCAGGATTTTTCTGCGGTTTACACCATACACCAGAAGCATGAATGCCAATGCAGTCACCACTCCGGCTCCGGTTCCTACTGTGGAACCTGCTGCCCCCCATTTTGCAATGCTGTTCTCTGTTCCATCTGAGAATGCATTGATGAATCCCCAGCTGCCAGAAGACTGACTGCCGCATTAAATACCTGCTCAATGATCTGGGAGATAGATGTTGGCATCATATTTCTGTATGCCTGAAAATATCCTCTGAATACCCCAAGAATACCGGACAAAAAAATCGTCGGAGCCAGGATCTGAAGTGCCGGAATTGCATCCTTCTGATTCTGAGGGATGATCAGCCCTGCTCCAAAGAGACAGAATAAACCGACCACTCCGCCAATCACCATGGCATAGATCATGGCACCCTTAAAGAACTTATGTGCATTTCTGTAATCCTTCAGAGCAATACGCTCGGAGATCAGCTTGGATACCGCCTGTGGAATACTAAAGGATGCGATCATCAGAAGGATCATATAGGCATTCTGCGCAAGGCTTGTATAGCCCATTCCAAGGCTTCCTATAATATTGGAAAGGGGACTCTTGTACAGAAGACCGATCACCTTGGAGATCATAGCTGCAATCATCAGAAAGGATGCATTTTTTACTAAATTGTTTTTCTGATTCATGTTATCACTGTGTGTCTTTTACCTGACTACACATTACCTCTTTTCTTATATATTTTCTATCTGCCAGTCGATTGGTTCCAGACCATTGGCAACAAGAAATTCGTTTGTTTTACTGAAATGTTTACATCCGAAAAATCCCCTGTAAGCAGACAGAGGACTTGGATGAGGTGCCTCCAGAATCAGATGCTTCGGATTATTCAGCATGGATTTTTTCATCTGCGCCGGACGTCCCCATAGCAGAAATACAATAGGACGGTCCTGCTCATTCAGAACCTGGATCGCAGCATCCGTAAACTGCTCCCAGCCGATCCCCCTGTGTGAATTTGCCTGATGGGCGCGTACAGTCAGAACTGTGTTCAGAAGAAGCACTCCCTGCTTCGCCCACTTCTCCAGATAGCCGTTATTGGGGATATAGCATCCACAGTCATCATGAAGCTCCTGATAAATATTCACCAGGGACGGCGGCGTCTCCACTCCTCTCTTTACGGAAAAACAAAGCCCATGAGCCTGCCCGTCATTATGATAGGGATCCTGACCCAGAATCACTACCTTCACTTCATTCAACGGTGTAAAATGAAATGCATTAAACAGATCATCCGCAGGAGGAAAAATCTTCCTGGTCTGATATTCTGTCATCACCGTTTTATATAATTTCGCATAATACGGCTGGTGAAACTCCCCCTTCAGGCTTCCAGCCAGTCACCTGAAATTGCTGACATACCTTATCCTTCACCTCTTGTATTTTTCGTGGTCATCGTCTGACAGAAATTCCCCTGTCAGCCAGATAATCCTTCACCTGAGAAATCTCCAGTTCTTTATAATGAAACAAAGACGCAGCCAGTGCAGCATCTGCTCCCCCTTCGGTCAGTGCATCATAAAAATGCTCCAGTGTCCCAGCACCGCCTGATGCGATCACAGGAATGGAGACAGCATCAGCAATTGCTCTGGTAAGAGCCAGATTATATCCTGCTTTTGTACCGTCACAGTCCATACTGGTAAGAAGGATTTCCCCTGCACCCAGAGCTTCCACTTTCTTTGCCCACTCTATGGCATCAATCCCTGTATCCAGTCTTCCGCCATGTTTGTAAATATTCCATCCGCCGTCTTCTCTGCGCTTGGCATCAATAGCCACAACTACGCACTGGCTTCCAAACTTGTCAGCCGCCTCACTGATCAGTTCCGGTCTGTCAATTGCTGCAGAATTTACGGAAATCTTATCTGCTCCTTCTCTCAGCAGTTTCTTGAAATCATCTACAGTACGGATACCGCCGCCTACTGTAAACGGGATAAATACATTGGCAGCAACCCGTCTTACCATGTCAACTACCGTATCTCTCTGTTCGCAGGATGCTGTAATATCGAGAAACACCAGTTCATCTGCTCCTGCTGCATCATAGGCTTTGGCAATCTCCACCGGATCACCCGCATCGCGAAGCTGCACAAAATTTACGCCCTTTACCACACGTCCGTTATTTACATCCAGGCAGGGAATAATTCTCTTTGTAAACATTTTATTTTCCCTCCTTCTCAGTATTGCCGTCTTTTCCCACAGCAGCAAAATTTTCAAGTATCTTCAGTCCCCATTTGCTGCTCTTTTCCGGATGGAACTGGCAGGCAAATACATTGTCCTTTTCTACGGAAGCATGAATACAGGTGCTGTATTCTGTAGTAGCCTTTACAATCTCAGGCTCCTCTGCCTGCAGATAATAAGAATGCACAAAATATACATAGGTCTGTTCCGGGATTCCCTGAAACAGTCTGCCATTATTCTGAAAATGCAGAGAATTCCATCCCATATGTGGAATCTTAAGCCCGGGCGCAGGCGGAATCTTAACAATTTTCCCTTTCAGGATTCCAAGGCCTTCCACCCCCGGTGTCTCCTCGCTGCTTTCAAAAAGGAGCTGAAGTCCCAGGCAGATTCCAAGAAATGGCGTCTTCTTCTCTACAATCTCATGGATCACAGGTACAAGTCCGTATGTATGAAGATTCTCCATCGCCTGTCCAAAGCTTCCCACGCCCGGCAGGATTACTTTATCCGCATTTAACAAAGTCTGCGGATCGCGGGTTACTGTTGTTTCTTCCCCAAGATAATGAAGTGCTTTTTCTACACTTTTAATATTTCCGGCATCATAGTCAATTATTGCAATCATGTTATCCTCCTGATGTCATTATCTGTTTTCCTCATTATGGTAATCCAAAGGTTTTCCGGATCACATGTCAGACCGGAATAAAATATCCGATCAAAACGCTCCAATACAGTATAACCCAAAAACAGACAGTTGCAAAGTGCTTTCTTTGCTTCTGTCTGTTTTTATTCCGGTCATACTACCGGTTACTGTTCACTCCGTTCACAATACCCGGATATTTTATCACTGCCTGCAATCCAGAGTGAACCAGAACTCCACGCCATTATCATAATTGCATACCCCATATCTCTGGTTCATACTCTCAATGATTGCCTTAACAATTGAAAGTCCGATACCACTTCCGCCATATTCTCTTGTCCGGGCCTTATCTACTTTGTAGAATTTATTCCAGAGATTTGGGATATCCTCTTCCGGAATCGGAGTACCTGTATTAAATACGGTTACTTTCACACAGTCCTCTTCCTGAAGAACCTTAATTTCTACTTTTCGCTCTCCGTCCAGATGGTTCAGTGCATTGCTTGTATAATTGGTCACAACCTCTTCAATCTTAAACTCATCCGCCCATACATATACAGGTTCTGTTTCTTCAAAAATCACAGTTGCTTCTTTCTGTTCGATCATAATATGCATAGAACCAAGTACACCCCTGATCAGAGATACAATGTCAAATCTTTCCATCACCGGGGCATCTTTACCGGACTCCAGCTGATTCAGCGTCAGCAGGTTTTTGACCAGCTTGTTCATCTTTGAAGCCTCATCCATAATAACTTCACAGTAAAATTCCCTGCTTTCCGGATCATCGGAAATATTTTCATTCAGCCCTCTGCATATCCCTGGATCAATGCAATAGGAGTTTTCAGCTCATGAGAAACATTATCAAGAAATTCCTTACGCATCTCATCAATTTTAATCTTATCTTCTATGTCTTTCTGAAGCTTGTTATTAGCCGATTTCAACTCTGAGATCGTGCTCTCAAGTTTTCTGGACATTTTGTTAAAGTTATCGCCAAGTACATCAATCTCATTACCTGCCCTGCTTTGATATCTGGCATCAAAATCCAGATCAGACATCTTCTCTGATAATTTGGTCAGTTCACTGATTGGGCGGGTAATACGATTTGTCATCACAAGAATCACAATACCGCTGACCACAATTATGATTATTCCTACAATGAAGTAAAAACTGTTGGAAATAGATGCACTTTCCTTAATACTTTCCAGAGGAGAACGGATCAGGAAATAGTAACCATTATCAAACTGTCCCCAGCATTCCACATATTCCATGCCTGCAAAGCGATCATGCACCTGCCACATGGTACAGGTATCTGTCTTTTTGAGCACACGACTGTGCTGCATATCCTGATCCAGATTATTAATATACCCAAACAGCTTACTGCGGAGCATTTTTGCCATATTATTCTCTCCCCAGTAATAATAACCGCTGTTTTCCTCATTTACTATGATCCAGGTAAGGTTATTTCTGGAACTGCTCCTCTCAATCTCATCCGAAATCTCATCTGTTGCCCCTTTTTTGTCCTCTTCTATATCTGTATCATACTGCAGGATGTCATCCAGATTCATCTGAGACAACACTTCTTTTGCCTCCTCCAGCACTTCTACTTTTTTGGATACATAATATTTTTCAAGAAAAAGACCATTGATCAGAGTAATGGTAAAGATCGAAAGCAGTAACAGACATATAAACACTACTGAAATCTGATGTTGCAGAGTATGAAATTTTTTATCTGTTTTTCCGTTTCCTGTCATTCGTCTACCTCAAACTTGTATCCCATACCCCATACAGTCTTTATATATTCACCTTTATCTCCCATTTTACTTCTGAGCTTCTTAACATGGGTATCAATCGTACGGGCATCTCCAAAGTAGTCATAATTCCATACAGAATTCAGGATCTTTTCTCTGGAAAGTGCGATTCCCTGATTCTCCAGAAAATATGTCAGAAGTTCAAATTCCTTAAAGCTCAGTTCCATAGGCTTACCATCCACAGTAGCCAGATGTGCTGCTTTATCTATAACAATGCCGCCTGCTGAAATCACATCTTCCGGATTATTCTGACCTGTACGTCTCAGAATTGCCTCCACTCTTGCAACAAGGATTTTCGGACTGAATGGTTTAGAGATGTATTCATCTACCCCCAGATCAAATCCAAGAAGCTCATCTCTCTCATCACTTCTTGCAGTCAGCATAATGATCGGAACTTTTGAGTTCTTGCGAATCTCACGGCAAACTTCCCATCCATCCATCTTCGGCATCATGACATCCAGAATGATCAGTGCGATGTCCTTCTCCTCATAAAAGATATCCATGGCTTCTTCACCATTACCGGCTTCCAGTACCTGGAAATTCTTCTTTGTCAGGAAATCCTTTACCAGCTTTCTCATGCGGCTCTCATCATCCACCACCAGGATTTTTAATGTATCCATTTGATCCCCTCCGTTTTTCTTCATTATTTTCCGAAACAGTTTTTACTTTTTATTTATACTGTTTTCCGAGTATTGTTAAAATCCACGACTGTTCAGCGCCTTTACAGCCACAGCGCAAAATCCGGGAAAATCGCCCTCAGCAACAGATTTTATCTTTCATATGGTTACTATAGCAGAGATTTATGTAAGATTTGTGAACATATGACAGAAAAATTATAAGTATTGCTGTTCACAACACCAAATAGCCTCAAATATAAAAATCTTCTTGACAAATTCTGTTTTTATTTCTATACTGTTAATCAGTCGATATATCTTATATAATGAATGATATATCAATATTAAAAAGTGCTTTCGTCTCATCACCAGTGCTGTTTTATGAAAAAACAGCGTTGCAGACTCATTTTCAGGGCTTGTACTGGTTTCGACGGGGGCTTTGAAGTTGGGGAAGCCATCCGCAGACTCCCAGACTGCGTACCAACCGGGAAACTAAATATAAACGCAGACGAACAGTACGCGTTAGCAGCCTAATTGCTGCTCGTCAGCCCTGATGCACTCACACTTCAGGAATCTGACGTCGACCATGTGAGAAACCTTGCCGGGTAAGCTTTGCCCCGGTAGATGTATCATGAAGCTACTAAGGTTGTAAGCCTGTCGGTGGGCGTACATCCAAGGGAATGTTAAAACAGCGACTGTGATGGGAGATGCCTCAATGAATAGGCTTTCGGACGCGGGTTCAATTCCCGCCAGGTCCATAAAATTCCTTGATTTTATAAGGGTTTTATCTCTTGGTTTTTTTAAGTAAGCAGGAAGTAAGCAAGCAAGTGTAATCAAGGCATGATAAAGAGTTTATCCACAAAGTGATACTTTACGGATAAGCTCTTTTTTATAGTCTGATTCGCTTACATCATATGTGTAGAAATTTTCATTTACTTCTGGTGTGTTTCCAATCAGGACAGCAGTTGTCACTGAATCTGCACCATTTACACGCATACGTGAATTTAAAGTCCTGCGAATAGCATGTATACTTTTAACCGGAATTTTTGCCTGTTCACATTTATAACGAGCACATTCAGAAATAGATTCTGGTGTACAATGACCTGTGACAGTAGCAAATTACAAATATAAAAAAGAGTTGCTGCCAGATGGTCAGTGTTGAATATTTTATGTAAATCCACTATAATATAATCAAAAGGGAGCGTGATCGTATGGCTTTACTCAAAGAAGAATCTTATACCATTGAAGATATTTATGCTCTGCCAGATGGCGAAAGAGCTGAACTGATTGACGGACACATCTATTATATGGCACCACCATCGTACAAACATCAGAAACTCGTCATGGAGCTTTCCGCTATCATCCGTAATTATATAAAACAGCACAAAGGAACTTGCGAAGTGCTTCCTGCACCATTCGCCGTATATCTTGATGAAATAAATAATACTTATGTCGAACCAGATATATCTGTGATTTGTGATCCAAACAAACTTGATGATAAAGGATGTAAAGGCGCACCAGACTGGATTATTGAAATTGTATCGCCTGCAAGCAGAAAAATGGATTATCTCCTGAAACTTTTCAAATATCATTCCGCAGGTGTCCGGGAATACTGGATCGTAGATATCGCAAAAAACAGAATTACAGTATACAACTTTAATCATGATTATTCCATTGAAGAATATTCGTTCACTGATACTGTAAAAGCTGGAATTTACGAAGATTTATCTATTGATTTCTCAGAAATTAATATCCTGTAAAATCTAAAAAAGTTGGTAATACATCCCTTCTATATAGGATTTTACCAACTTTTTATTGTGCTTGTTCCATGGCATATCCGATAGTTTGATTATCAAAACACATCTGGTATTCTTTATGGCGCCAAAGGATTTTAATGATGATATCCTCATCTGCTACCAATCGTCCCACTTTCTTTTGAACAAAAAAAGACACACCATCTCCATAAAAAACATCCACAGGGTAATTCCCTGTGGATGTTTTTATTCACCAAACTGTTGTGCACATTCTTTCAGCATTTCGCGGATTGGCAGATGGTACGGACATCTGGTTTCACATTTGCCGCATTCTATACAGGCGGAAGCCTTCACCGCAAGAGAACTGTAACGGTTTCTTGCCCAGTCTCCCAGCCCATAACGGTTAAGATAGCCTGCGAACAGGAACACACCCGAAATATCGATTCCCACACTGCATGGAGCACAGTAATTACATCTGCGGCAGAAATTTGTGCCAAGCTGATTCCGTACTGTCTGAACTTCCTCCAGTTCTTTCTCGCTTAACGGGGAATCATCAAGACAGGCCTTTATATTCTCCTCGATTTCCTTCTCTTCCGCCATTCCCGGGATCACAATAGTAACGTTCTTATTCGAACAGACATAACGCAATGCCAGCGTTCCATTTTCAATTGCACCACCGGCCAGAGGTTTCATATCAATAAAGCCGATGTTTTTCTCCTCACATTTTGAGATCAGCTCTTCCCCCTGACTCTCTACAATATTATATGGAAACATAATAGTTTCCACCCAGTCAAGCTCCAGAGCCCGGGCAAAAACCTCCACAGAATGAGCGGTCAGACCAATATGTTCGATTTTTCCTGCTGCTCTTGCCTCCTGCAGTGCTTCAAGGGCACCACCGGCCGCCTGCACCTGATCAAGCTGTTCCATACTCGGATTATGCACCTGGTATAATTCAATATGATCTGTACGAAGATTATGAAGACTCTTCTCAATATCTTCAGCCATAGCTTCCTTTGTACGTGCCATGGACTTTGTGGCAATTATAAATCTGTCCCTGATACCTTCCAGTGCATATCCCAGATATTCTTCACTGACCGTATATCCTCTGGCTGTATCAATATAATTTACTCCCCGGTCTGCCAGCTTATGCAGCAGTGTCTTTGTTCCTTCCGCATCAATTTTCTGGATTGGTATCCCGCCAAGGCCCATTCTGGAAACCCTGAGACCGGTTTTTCCAAGCGTTACATATTCCATATTTTTTCTCCTATTTTCAATCACAGATAAAACTGCCACCGGATCTTACCGATGGCAGTTTTTATCTCTTTACATCTGTCGATCAGACAAAACAAACAACTGGTTTCATCCTGATTATACTCGAGAAAGATATTCTCCTGTTCTTGTATCGATTTTCAGTTTGTCGCCCTGGTTAACGAACAGCGGAACCTGAACCTGTGCACCTGTTTCTACAGTAGCTGGTTTTGTAGCACCCTGTGCTGTATTTCCGGCAAATCCCGGCTCTGTCTCAGTAACTTCAAGTTCTACGAACAGAGGAGGCTCAATAGCAAATACATTTCCGTTGTGGGAACAGATCTTAACCATCTCGTTCTCTTTAACGAATTTAAGAGAATCTCCAACCTGATCTTTTGTAAGACCAACCTGATCGTATGTCTCTACGTTCATGAAGTAGTACAGATCACCATCATCATACAGATACTGCATATCTACACGCTCAATACGTGCAGCCGGGAATTTCTCTGTTGGACGGAAAGACTTCTCAAGAACTGATCCTGTAATAATGTTTTTGTATTTTGTTCTTACGAAAGCAGCACCCTTTCCTGGTTTTACGTGCTGGAATTCAACGATCTGACATACGTTTCCGTCAATTTCAAGTGTGATACCGTTTTTGAAATCACCTGCTGAAATCATAGTTATATTTCCTCCTTAATAGTACAGTTCAGCAATGCTGTGTCTTTTGACAACAACAGCCGTTCAAAGTGTGTGTCCCTCTCATGCTTTTCTCAGTTTTGTGACACACTCTTATTTAATTTTATAATATTCTGCTGTTTTTTTCAACTATTTTTTACACATGTTTTTAATTTTTCTTCAAGCTGACCAATCAGATCCTCAAATGGCTTGTCTCCTGTGATCATCTCAACATCTGCAAACTTTGTATAAACCGGATCGCGCTGTTTAAGAAGTTTTCTGATCTTATCTTCTTTGTCTTCTCCCTCGATCAGAGGATTGCTGCTGGAATTTTCCAGTCTCTTCTTCAACGTTGCATAAGATCCCTTCAAATATACTACAGTTCCCAGTTTTTTAATATATTTTGCATTCTGTTCCTGCATCGGAAGACCGGACCCCAGAGAAATGATCTTCTGTTCCGGATCATCGATCAGTGCCTTGATCACAGTTGTCTCAAGAGCTCTGTAAAATGGTTCTCCGAATCTGTCAAAGATTTCTTTCATTGTAAGGTTCATCTTCTTTGATACTACGCGGTCAACGTCTACAAAAGGAAGATTGAAATCTTTTGCCAGCCGTTTTCCTACTCTTGTCTTACCTGAACCCATAAATCCTATGATAACAATATGGTTCATGAATTCCCCTCCTCTTTGCGGTAAAAATATAGTACAATTCTTTCAAGATATCGTTTCAGTACGATCTGAATCTCTTCTTTCGGATTGAGTGGTTTCACCAGAATATTCCGGATTCCTGTGCGTTTCGCACCATATATATCAGTAAAGAGCTGATCTCCTATAAAAACTGTATTACTTCTGTCTGTCCCAAGAAGTTCCATTGCCCTGATATAATTTTTTGTTGAAGGCTTGTGTGCATTCTCGATAAACTGCGCTCCTATCGCATCATTAAAAGAAGAAACTCTCTCGTACTGGTTGTTTGACAGAAAACAGCATTTAAATCCAAGTTCCTTCAGATGTGCAAACAGCGCACATGCTCTCTCATCTGCCGGTGCACCATGAGGTACCAGAGTATTATCTATATCAAACAGAAGTCCTCTGTATCCCTGCGCATACAGATCATCGAAGTTTATCACATAGGTCGAATCCAGATATTCATCCGGAAAAAAGCAATTAAACATCCGTAGTCATTTCCTTTATTTATATTTTTCTGAAAACAAGATCAGCGATAAGTGTCTGACAGTACGCTGTCCCCGAAATACTGAATCATTATGATCAGCGTTCATTAAGAGGAACATATACTGCCGGTTCCAGAACATTCTTATATGCCGGACGGATGATCTTATCTGCATTAATGAGCTCTTCCATACGGTGCGCACTCCATCCTACGATACGTGCAACTGCAAACATCGGTGTATATAATTCCAGTGGCAGATCCAGCATACTGTACACAAAACCGCTGTAAAAGTCTACATTGGCGCTTACACCTTTATAAATACGACGCTCTTCTGCAATTACTTCAGGTGCCAGACGTTCCACCATAGAATACAGGGCATAATCTTTCATTCTGCCTTTTTCCCTTGCCAGAGTTTCCACATATGCCTTGAAAACTTCAGCTCGCGGATCAGACACTGAATAAATCGCATGTCCCATTCCATAGATCAGTCCCTTCCGGTCAAATGCCTCTTTATGAAGAAGTCTCTTCAGATATGTCCGGACCTCGTCTTCATCCTTCCAGTCCTTAACTTCCTTCTTCATATCATCAAACATCCTGACAACTTTAATGTTGGCACCGCCATGCTTTGGTCCCTTTAATGAGCCAAGTGCTGCGGCAATCGCAGAATATGTATCAGTTCCTGATGAGGAAACCACATGAGTTGTGAATGTAGAGTTATTACCTCCGCCATGTTCCATATGAAGGATAAGCGCAATATCCAGGATCTTTGCCTCCAGATGTGAATACTTCTTATCCGGGCGAAGCATTCTCAGAATGTTCTCTGCTGTGGTAAGTTCTTTCTTCGGATTATGGATATAGAGACTCTTATCTTTAATATAATGGTTATAAGCCTGATATCCATAAACAGATAAAAGCGGAAATACACTGATCAGATTCAGACACTGTCTGAGCACATTCGGCAATGATGTATCGTCAGGGTTGGTATCATAAGAATATAAAGTAAGCACACTTCTGGAAAGCCCGTTCATGATATCCTTGCTCGGAGCCTTCATTATAACATCACGCACAAAATTTGTAGGAAGTGACCGCTGATTTGCCAGAAGCTGTGTAAAATCTGCAAGCTGTTTCTTATCCGGAAGACTGCCAAATAATAAAAGATAGGTAACTTCTTCAAATCCATATCTGTCATCTTCGATAAATCCCCTGGTAAGATCTTTGATATCATATCCTCTGTAGGAAAGACTTCCAGCACATGGAACTTCTTTGCCATCAACAATCTTTGTGGCTTTCACATTAGAAACCTGAGTCAGGCCTGCAAGAACCCCTTTTCCATTAATATCACGAAGACCTCTCTTCACATCATATTTTGCATACAGAGAAAGATCCAGACTTGTATGTTCCTTGCAAACCTCCGTCAGATTTTCAATTTCAGGTGTTACTTTGGTTTTAAATCCCGCCATGTAATAAATCTCCTTTCTTCACAATTCTCTCGATAATGATTCCCTCCTCGTTTCTGTCATCGCAACAATTTGCAGATGCACATCTCTGTAAATATTATAGCATTTTTTTCTCTTTCGGTCTACATCTTATATATTCTGTTTCTGAACATAAAAAACCAGATTGTTACTGTTCACTCCGTTCACAGTAACGTAGCCAAAATTCATTCCAGATTGCCACTTACTGTTCACGCACTACTGTCCTGCGAAGCAGTTATTCGGTTATAAGCAAGTAGCGAAGCGGATTGCGAATATCCGCTTGACTTTCCATTTGCAGTTTCTTACGGATACATGTCAATATAAGAACCGAAACGTACAGTGCGAATTTATGCAGTTTTTATAAATATACTGTATTTTTTAGAAATTGCTATAAATTGTATGGATGATTTTTAACATTTTCTCATACTTGGCGCCATTTCGCAAGTACAAATTTTGTTCAAAAAATTTTCATAAAAAAATTTTCATTTGGCTCTTTCCATTTGTAACACTTTAGTGTATAATAACGTCGATTTAAAAAATAATTATACGATGGACGAGGAGGAAATCATAATGTCTTATACTGAAGAAGTATACGAAAGAGTCGTAGCACAGAATCCAAATGAGCCTGAATTCCATCAGGCAGTAAAGGAAGTTTTAGACTCCCTTAAAGTCGTAATCGACAAAAATGAAGAGAAATACCGCAAGCTTTCCATTCTGGAACGTCTTGTTGAGCCTGAAAGAATCATCTCTTTCCGAGTTCCGTGGGTAGACGATAAAGGTGTTGTACAGGTAAACAAAGGTTATCGTGTACAGTTCAACAGTGCGATCGGACCATACAAAGGTGGTTTAAGATTTCATCCGTCAGTAAACCAGGGAATCCTTAAATTTTTAGGTTTCGAACAGATTTTCAAGAACTCCCTTACAGGTCTTCCGATCGGTGGCGGTAAAGGTGGTTCAAACTTTGATCCTAAAGGAAAATCTGACAGAGAAGTTATGGCATTCTGCCAGAGCTTTATGACAGAACTTTCCAAATATATCGGTGCTGACATGGACGTTCCTGCAGGTGATATCGGTGTAGGCGGACGTGAGATTGGTTATCTGTACGGACAGTACAAGAGAAACCGCGGATTATACGAGGGTGTTCTCACAGGTAAAGGTCTTTCCTACGGTGGATCTTTGATTCGTACACAGGCTACAGGATATGTCTTGTATATATGCTGAACGAAATGGTTAAAGCTAAAAACGACACAATCTCCGGTAAAACTCTCATCGTAACAGGTTCCGGTAATGTTGCCATCTACGCAGTAGAAAAAGCTGCCGAACTTGGCGGTAAGTTGTTGCTATGTGCGACTCCAACGGATATATCTATGATCCGGAAGGAATCAAACTTGACATCGTTAAAGATATCAAAGAAGTAAAACGTGGACGTATCAAAGAATACGCAGATCGCGTAGAAGGCGCTACTTATACAGAAGGAAAAGGTATCTGGAACATCAAATGTGATATCTATCTTCCATGCGCAACTCAGAATGAACTTGACCTTGATGCTGTTAAGATCCTTATTGCAAACGGATGCAAATATGTTGCAGAAGGTGCAAATATGCCTACTACCCGCGAGGCAACTGATTACCTTATGGCAAACGGTGTAACATTTATGCCTGGTAAAGCAGCTAATGCCGGTGGTGTTGCTACTTCCGCACTTGAAATGTGCCAGAACTCTGCAAGACTTTCCTGGACAGCAGAAGAAGTTGATACAAAACTTCATCAGATCATGGTTGATATCTTCCATAAAGTTGATGATGCTTCCAAGCGTTATGATATGGAAGGCAACTATGTTGCAGGCGCTAATATCGCAGGCTTCGAGAAAGTTGTAGATGCTATGATCGCTCAGGGTATTGTTTAATTTATTTTAGTTAATTACCCCCATAAAAATACACATAAAGAGCCGGCGGGATATTATTCTCGTCGGCTCTTTATATTTGCCCGTAAATCCTTTCACACAGAGCATTCATACATTACTGTTCACACAGAACTCTTATTTAATTCATAAACTTCTTCAGCTCGTCCATAAAAGTACTGACATCTTTAAATTCTCTGTATACAGACGCAAAACGTACATAAGCAACTGCATCCAGATCTTTCAAATGTTCCATAACGATCTCACCAATTCTGGTGCTGGAAATCTCTTTCTCTTCGGTATTAAAGATTTCTCCCTCTATGGCATCCATCATCTCTTCAATCTTATCTACGGATATTGGTCTTTTATAGCAGGCTCTCAGAATTCCCGACTGAATTTTACTGCGATTATACTGTTCTCTGTTCTGATCTTTTTTGATCACAGTAAGCGGAATACTTTCCACCTTTTCATATGTGGTAAATCTCCTTCCGCAGGCATCACACAAACGACGGCGACGGATAGAATTGGTATCTTCTACCGGTCTGGAATCAACTACTCTCGTATTATCCTGATTACAAAATGGACACTTCATACGACGTCCCCCTTTAATTCGTATTACTGTTTTCTGCTTATGTACTATATACTTGATTCGGTTAAACGGCTACAAATACGTTACTGTTCACTCCATTCTCAGTAACACAAATACAAACAGTTATATATAGTTTTATTATACTGTATTTCTATTTAAGGTGTCAATAAAAGGACTTGCATAAATTTTGCAAAAATACATAAATTGTTATCAAACGCATATCAGATTCTGAAAGCATTGGCACGACAGTCTGATTTTAACCGGAAGGACTGTATCTGATTTATGAAAATCTGTGAATTAAAGCAAAAAGAAGTAATTAATATCTGTACCTGCCGCAGTCTCGGATGTCCCATTGATGTGGAATTTGACTGCAAGAGCAGTCAGCTCACCGCCCTTATACTTCCAGGCCCCGGAAGATTCTGCTGCCTGTTCGGACGTGATAATGAATATATCATTCCCTGGGAATGTATCAGCCAGATCGGGGACGATATCATCCTTGTGAAAATAGACGAAGAAAAATGTTTCCATAAAGGCTGATATTTCACCGCAGAGAATTGTCAAGGACCTATATTTTTTATATTTTCCCGGTCAAAGTATAAATCCACTGCTATATGAGAATCATTCTTACTGAAGTATATGACAACTATTCGGCAGCCACTGTCCTTTTTTTATTTCCTGAAATGATTTCGGAGGATCCTGGCTCATATCTGCGAATAGTCGGTTTACATCCAGAGATAATAAGGAGGATTCAATAAGATGGCACTGAACAAAGTTGAAATCTGCGGAGTCAATACGTCGAAACTTCCTGTTCTTACAGCAGAAGAAAAAGCGGAACTGTTCAGACGGATCAAAAACGGCGATGAACAGGCACGTGAATTGTACATTAAAGGAAATCTACGTCTTGTTCTCAGCGTAATACGACGATTTCAGAACAGCAGCGAAAATGCCGATGACCTTTTTCAGATCGGATGTATTGGTCTGATCAAGGCCATTGACAACTTTGATACCACTTTACAGGTAAAATTTTCCACTTATGCAGTTCCAATGATCATAGGCGAAATCAGGCGATATCTCAGGGATAACAACAGTATCCGCGTCAGCCGTTCTCTTCGTGATATTGCATACAAAGCAATCTATACCCGCGAAAATTATATGAAACAGCACCTGAAAGAACCTACAGTTACCGAAATTGCACAGGAAATTGGTATCGAAAAAGAAATGATCGTATATGCCTTGATGCTATCCAAAATCCTGTGAGTCTCTTTGAACCGGTCTATACAGAAGGCGGTGATACTCTTTATGTCATGGATCAGATCAGTGACAAAAAAAACAAAGAAGAACGCTGGATTGAAAATCTTGCTCTCCGCGAAGCTATGCAGAGGCTGAACAGCCGCGAAAAGCATATCATAGAACTGCGCTTCTACGAAGGAAAGACGCAGATGGAAGTAGCTCAGGAAATCGGCATCTCCCAGGCACAGGTCAGCCGTCTCGAAAAAAATGCACTGAAATCCATGCGTAATTATCTGCGTCCATAAAATGATAATTCAAGATCCGTATTCAGAAAAGCAGCCTGGCCCAATACCTGCCAGACTGCCTTACATATCTTTTAAAATATACCGTTTTCCGCCTCTTTCCAATGAGGTTCTGATCTGTCTGTGAAGCTTTAATGAAGCTTTAACACTTCAACAAATTCTGCCAGTTTTCTATATTAAATATCTGCTTCACATCCAGAGCCCCTGACATTGCAGGAAAGAACTTCTTCATATCAGTAAATACCAGAGCATAGTCGAACTTTGACATTCCGATCATCCTGCGAAGCTCACGCCTGTAAAAATCCAGAAGCATCTCCGGCACTTCTGTTTTCTTAGATTTCATAAACTTTTTATGACATACATATTCTTCGTCCGTAGCCGGGTAGGAACGCTTCCAGTATAAAACCCTGATTTCTTTTGGCAGACTATCCAGTTTCTCAGAAGACTCCTCTTCTTTTGCACCATTCCCGATCAACGTCACATCAAAATGCTCATAATCCACTTTGTTCAGAAATTCATAGAATGCCTCTGTCTCCTGTGTATCACTGAAATCTCCTGCATATACCAGAAGTTTTACTTTATCTGTCTGATTCAGATATATCGGATTTACCGGTTCTTTTCCATCAAGCAGGACTTCTGCTATACGTTTGCATGCTTTTCCATCATCTCTCGGACATATCTGTTCTCTTGCTTTTTCATACTTCTCTTTACAGGAAGCAGCCACTCCCGGAAGATCCTTCAGAAGTTCACCAAGCTTCTCAGGGGTAGACACTGCCGGTCCCGGAAGTTTGTCAAATCCGAAGTACAGACCTCTGTAATCTTCAAAATTCTCCGCATCCGGCACATAAAACAGAATCGGTTTTCCTGTCAGCATGAAATCATAAAAAATACTGGAATAATCAGAAATCAGTACATCTGTCACTGACAAAATCTCATTTGTATCCATTGTTGCAGGAATAAATTTTGTCTGCGCATCACCAGGTTCCATGGCATTCTCTTTCATATAGTGATATACGATCTGATGAAGCTTGACAAAGATCTGATATTCATTTGTATCTATACTGTTCTCCATTACATTGATCAGCTTATAGACATCCTGCAAATCTGTATCCGGACGGCTGTATTGTTCGCCTCTCCATGTCGGTGCATAAAGAATAATCTTTTTATCTTCCTTTACGTCCACTCCGCAATCCTTAAGTTCCTGTATCACTTCTGCTCTGTCACTGTCAAAAAGCTTATCATTACGCGGGAAGCCCTCTTCCAGCACTGTGCCTTCATACAGATTCTGCATTTTATACGAATCTTTGTATGCTGTCTTTGTCATATAAGGTCCGGAGGAAACTATATAATCTGCACTGAGCAGATTTCTTGCTGTATTTCCCTGAGAAATATTTGCTCCCGGAATATCAAATCCCATATTCTTCAGAGGAGTTCCATGCCAGGTATCGATCAGTACCTGACCTTCTCTTTTAAGGAAATAGCTTGGAAAGCTTACATTATTTACCAGATATTTCACTGTCGCAAGTTCTTTACAGTATTCCTTTGATTTATATTTTACAAATCGCACGTTCGGATATTTTTCGTATTTTTCAATTTGTTTTCTGTTATCCTCGAAGTCCTCAAGCACCCAGATATGGGTATAATCCTGATACTCTTCTTTTTCAAGAAGATACAAAAACAGAGCATAAGGATTACAGATCATACCACGTCCGCCAAAAGCTTCATAAAGAATTGTATTATCTCTTATCTGGTATTCCTTTACAAACTCGGCATAGCTGGTTCTAAGCGGATATTTCTCCCTGCACTCCAGAATCTGTTCTTCATTTTTCATATAAAAGGTCTTGATTCCCATTACACGATTAAAAAGACGATTCCACTCTTTAACTGCCTTCTCAATGGCAAAGTCTTCAGATTTCCAGATTGCATTTCTGGACATCTCTCTGCGGAGTTCTTCATCATGTGCCAGCTTCAGCATCGCATCTGTAAATTTCTTTGTATCAAAAGCTTCCGGCAGGTATCCTGTTTTTCCATCATCGATGATCAGATCCATCGCTCCTGTATGGAATGCGATGACAGGAAGACCAAATTCAAAGGCTTCCATGATAACCATCGGCCATCCTTCCCACCTGGACGGAAGAAGGAAAACAGAAGAATTCAGATAATACTTCTCCGGCTCATTTGTATAACCGACAAAATTAACTCTGTCCTCAATACCACGTCTCTTTGCATCCGCCACAATCTGATTCCAGAGATCACCGGCTCCGATAATATCCAGCTGCCATTCATCATCCTGCTTACAGAACTCTTCAAAAGATTCCATCATCAGATCAAGACCCTTGGCATATACAAATCGTGTAGCCATAAGGAAACGCTTGGATTTTGGGTCGCATTTTCTCTCACTCACGAAGCTTCGGGGATTAATTTTAACTTCTGTATCAATATCCAGAAATTTTTTGTAATCGCGCTTATCATAGTCACTGAGAACAATGTATCTGTCCAGCTTCGGCAGATATTCCTGGAGCAGACATTCCTGTTTCCAGAATACGACATTAGGAACATCAAGATATCCGGCATAACAGTTATGCTGCCATCCGATTGTCTTTGCATTCAGCTCCGGCGCCAGCATACCCAGACGAAGGCTTAAACTTGCAGTTGTGATAATAATATCATAATTCTGCTCATTTAAATATTTTACCCATTTTTCTCTGGTCTTTTTCGGGAAAATCGCATCTGCCAGAATATCATTATATTTTTCTTTATTAAAAATCCCATATTTGGCATTCAGTTTCTGAACAAGATAACGCCAGCAGAAAGCCGGTGTATGATGTCGATTGACAAACTCATTATTATCAATAAAGTCAACCTTGATATCCTCACTCATATGATACATATTCCGGTCTTCTTTAAATCTGTCCTGATATACCATGATCGTCACATCATGCTCTTTTACAAGTTCATTCGCAAGAAGTGTGACAACTCGCTTAGTTCCGCCAAGATCAAATATCTTGGTGCACCAAATACATATTTTCATTTATCTTTTTCTCCTGTTATGACTTTCTGATATCTGTATCCTATAGCAATTCCATAAAATAATGCAATCAAGACAGTTCAGCAGAGTGTGAAGGACAAGGAAGATATCTGCAGGCGTGCTGACGCACGGCAAAGATATCTGACGCAGGACTTCACGCTATGATGGACTGGATTGTTTGCAGTAATTTATGGAATTGCTATAATATCATTACATTGTAATGTTAAAATAATCCAACACACGCTGGCAGTAATTGTCACACACATTATGTGTTTTTGCTCTTACACTGGCACGCTGTTCTTTATAATTATCTTTTCCTTTTTTAATATCCAGGATGAAATTCTCAAAATCCTGCATATTATACATATGTTCGCCAGGCATATATTCCAGCGGATCATCAAACACCCATCCTCTGGATTCCGTATAAGCCTCATAATCATCCAGTGTGAATCCAAGCGGTCTGTCTAACAGCAGATAATCGATCGCAACAGAAGAATAGTCAGAAACCAGCGCATCCGAACAGTTGATAAACTCATAAAGCTGCAGTCCGTTATCCGCAAGATCTCTGTTCTCCAGATAAACAATATTGGTAAGGACATTCTCACCAAAATCATAAGGTACCTGAAGGTAATGCTTCTTGATAACAATAAGAATATGATTCTCCTTACAGAACTTATTCAGTTCCAGAAGCTTATCTGCATCATCAATGATAGGAATATTGAATTCATTATTTAAGGTTTCCTCGTTCAGACGCTCACTGGAAGCATGTCTGTAGGTTGGCATCCACAGGATCAGTTTCTCGCTGTCTGTTTCCTTCAGAAGTTTCTTTTTATATTCATCTGCACGTTCACTGCCCTTAAGCATCATATCATAACGGGGATATCCAAACGAGAGCAGTTTTTTGGAAGTACATCCAAATTCCATTTTGGTCTTAATGAAAATGTCCCCCGGTACCAGACAATAATCAAAGAAAACCTTACGCCCGTTCTTATTTGCCTTGTAACCACAGCCATGCCAGAGATCGATAAAGAGCTGATTTCTTCTCGACATACCAATCCAGTTAAAAGCCTGGGTGTAAAAAATATATTTTGATGTCAGTGCATATTTATATGCTTCTGCTCTTCGGATCGTGGAACCTTTCTTAAAGTTCTGCACAAATTTCACATTTTCAAACTGATATTCTTTATATTTAGACGGTTCATGGACCAGCCATACAATCTCATACTTTTGGTTGTATCCTTTCTCAATAAGATAGTCAAACAAAGCACGACCATTATCCGTAAAATCATCATTTGTTTCAAAGAGCATTCTATTCTCTACAAGTGCAGGGGGGAATTTCTTAAGGCGTCTGATCTTGCGATTATCATATAATCCATAGGTCACAGTTGCCCATGTCTCCTGCAACATGGCTTTTCTTCCCTTTTGAACTCTGACCTTGTTAATCTTGTTAATGGATTTTTTCAGTTTTTTTATTTTCTTTTTTATTCTTTTTTTCATATCTGGCTCCCTAGAATTCTTTTAATTTCTCACGAAGCATCGTTGAGGATGTATCTTTGGTATATGGCAGAAATACCAGCTTAGCGCCCAGCTCTTCCATTTCTTTTCCAGTCTTCTCCCAACGTGCATTGCCCTTCCAGTCATCTCCGATATAGATTTCATTAAAGTGGACTTTTTCCCATACCTGCTTTTTGTCCAGGGTTGTCGTCACGATCACCTCATCAACATATCTGATGGCCCGTACAATCTCTGCCCTTTCTTCCAGCGGAACAATCGGTCTTTTGTTTTTATATGACTCTACCAGATCATCCGCATTCACACCGACAATCAGATAATCGCAATGTTTTTTTGCATTTCTGATCAGGTTCAGATGTCCTATATGAAACATATCAAAGGTTCCCTGTGTATATCCTATTTTTTTCTCCATTACATTCTCCCTGTTTTATTGCATTAATAGATAACTGTTCTCTTCGCATTCATATAACAGCTACAATTGTAAATAATCTGCAAGCCTTTTGCAATAGTTTTCTGTTTTATTGTGCATCTGTTTCAGATTCTTTGCTCTCTCCTGCCGGTAACTGTCTGTTCCATCAGTCAGATGTTTCATAAATTTTCTGATATCACAGGCATTATAGATTTTCTCACCCGGCATATATTCCAGCGGATCTTCAAATACAAATCCCCTTTTTTCTTTATATATATTGTAATCCGCAAGCACATATCCAAGCGGTCTGTCCAACAGCAGATAATCTACTGCCACTGACGAGTAATCAGAGAGCAGACCGTCGCTGATCCCTATCAGTTCATAAAGTTTTATCTGTTTTTTCTCCAACAGGGCTTCCGCAACATAACGTATATTGGTAAACTCCTGTTCATTCTCATCCCATTCCGTCTGAAGCGGATGCTTCTTTATGATCAGAATAATCTCCTGCTCCCTTAGATAACTGTCCAGTTCTTTCAGCTCGTTCATATCCTGTATTGCCGGAAGCTGACAGGGAAGCTCAATTTCATTTTCCGCACACCCTCCCAGATCACTTTTTCTGAAAGTCGGCATCCACAGAACAGTTTTTTTCCCTTTCCATCCGAACAGACTGTCCAGAATTTCATCCTTACTCATTGACGGATGCAGCATCCAGTCATATCTGGGATATCCCATCATTAACAGCCTGTCCGGTTCGCAGTTCCATAGTCCGGATTTCGTTTTCACAAATACCGGTCCGGGAACAAGTGCATAGTCAAAATCAGGCTTTATATTCTGTTTTTTCTTTCCCTGCTCTGCATCTTTATAACCGCACCCATGCCACAGATTTACAACTGTCTGTCCTTTACACCGATACCTGTTCAGTCCTGCACTGTTATGAGAATAAAAGAAAAATCCGGCTGTAGCACCATAATAATATGCCAGCGGACTGCTCCATCCATATTTATTTTCAGCAGTTACAAATTTTACATTTCCGGTATTCTGATTTCTGAATTTTCTTTTTTCAGAGACCAGCCAGATGATCTCATATTTTTTATTATACCCGGAACTTATAAGATATTCATAAAAAGCTTCCGGATTATCTGTGCAGTCCATCATTTCCCGATTTTTAAACACAAGCCGGTTTTTCTTTACTTTTCCAAAACGCACAGTCAGCTTTCCAATGACCTGCTGCTCTGTTTTTGTCATAAAACGACCGATATAGTGCAGGATCATTCCGAAAAAGCCCAGCCTTTCCGTATATTTTTTAATCGCACTTTTTGTCATACATGCCTCCGGAATCTTTGTAAGATAATTCAAATGCAGACTTTTCGGGAAGGATACTCTCAAAAGAATCTTTGATATTTCTTTTCTGTTGTCTGAAATCTCCTATATTTTCCGTATCATTTATACACAATATTTTACACTTCTGATTTCTGAGTACATCATGTATCTGCCGGTCGTGAAGACCTATGGTAAAAAATTTCCCGATTTTCGGTGATTGAGGTTCATATTTTCCCTCCATATACTGCCAGTATTTCATCACATACTGATTTACATCCCCCGGAGAACGGAATCGTGTCCTGCATACTCTGTCCAGCACTTCGCCTTCTTCCCTCCACACTTCTTCAAAGGTACTCTTCAAAAAAGAGCTTGAGATATGAGAATATTTAAAACTGGAAAACTCCCTGTACGGAAGCATCAGCATATTTCTGAATACCATTTTTCCATATGCAGGATGAAACCATTTTTTCCAGTTTCTGCCAATCACTTCTCTCTTTGAATAATGCATATTTACAAGTGCCGCATTGTTCATAAGAATGCAGGCAAACGGATTATTGATATCATCCTGTACCAACGCTGTTTCTATACAATAGTCTCTTGGAAGACCATTTCTGAAAAAGTCTTCCGGTTCCATTTTATTTATGATGAAGGTATCATCATTAAAATATACAAACTGTTCGGATAAACCTCGGATCCGATGCATATTCAGTTCAATGGGATGACTGCTGAATGTGGGCAGATACTGCTTCGGAATATAATCCTCATGTTTTACAACTGTCAGCTTCGGATGATCTGTATTCAGCCAGGAAGGGATATGCCCCCATGTCACAAAATATATATGATTCACCCATGGAGCAAACTTTTCAACACCTCTGAACCAGTACTGCAGATTTTCCCAGTCCCGAAATCTGCTGTCCTGTGTCTGGTCATTTTTAATTCCCAGATACTCATTTCTCTGCTTTATCCAGCTGAGTCTGATCCATCCACCCATGGCAATACAAAATCAATCTTGTCCATCTGTAATTTACCTCGTATGATAATATAAATCTTTCAAACGTTTTGCCTCTGTCTCAATGTTAAAATGCGCATCTGACAGCCGCATCTTTATCAGATCAGCCGCTTCTCTGTTCATAGAACTCATTGCCATCACTGCTGCCGCCCACTGTATATTATCTCTGTCAAGTGACAGCCGTCTGACTCTCTCAGGAAAAACAACTGCCTCCTCAGACACCGCCTCTGACATTACGCAGGCAAGTCCATTTGCCTGGGCTTCAATAAGCGCAAATGGCACACCCTCAAAAACAGACGGAAACAGAAAAACATCCATAGCAGATAAATACCTGCGGATATTCTCCTGTTTACCGGCAAAATATACCTTATCTTCCAGTCCTTTCTGCACTGTTTTCTCTTTTATCTCTTTGTACAGACCTTCCTTTGGACCTACCAGACACAGCATCACATCTTTTTTTTCGGAAACGATCTGTTGGAAAATATCAAGCATTCTGTCATGATTCTTCGGAATATCAAATCTTCCTACATGACCGATCACTGTTTTATTTTCCCATCCCAGTTCCTTTCTGAGTGAATCTCTGTCTTTTTCTGAAAAACTGAACTTCTCTGCCTGAATGGCATTATTGATCAACGTAACCTGACCGCTTTGGAAAGCTTTATCTCCAAACAGCCACCTGCCCGCCATTTCTCCGCATGCAATCCTGTCAGTAGCATATTTTGCAATCTTTGGTCTGTTCCAGTTGTCCATGATTTTTCTGATCAGTCCGGGACAGGAAGAGCTGTGGCTGTGCGCAATTATCTTTGGCACTTTCATTGTATGAGCCACACGTAACGGAACAATATTTGCAGCTGAAAGCATATTTACATGTACTGCATCATATTTTGTTTCTTTTAATATTTTTTTCAGTTCTTTTATATAGCCCTGATAGTTCTTTTTTACATTTGGAATATAGTAGATCCTTCCACCCAGTTTCCTGATTTCCTCTTCATATGCAATTTTATCATACATACACACAAAATCAAACTGTATATCCATATGCACCAGAACTCTATAGTAATTCATCACAAATGCTTCCAGACCTCCGGCAACATTTCCCATTCCAATCTGCAGTATTTTCATGATACGCTCTCCCATCCGTCACTATTGTCCACTCTGAATCCTATTGCGATCCTCTCGAAAAATCATTCCCGTACCGCATAATGTTCCGTCACCTTTTTCTTTAACAGCCGTATCAGTTTCTGATATCCTGTAATCTTCTTAAGAAAATCCAGGCAGTAACTGATTCCCAGCGAAATCACAAGAACTGCAACAGGAATCAGCCAGAATTTTTTTAATGCAAATACATATTTTCCCAGAGAATCTCTCACAAATGTATGTACCAGCCAGATGTTCATGGAATGCTTGCCCAGATACTGAAGGAACAAGGATACAGGCGTAATCCTGAACAAATATTCAACGCAAAAGAGAATCAGCAGGAATGGAACAAGTGCATACCGGAATTCCCAGAAAATTTTCAGGTCGATTTTATGGTACAGGAAAAGGCCGGCACACAGTAAAGCAGACAAACAGATGAATTTTAATTTTTTCCGCCTGTATTCATGCAATTTTTGAAAGAAATTATATTTACAGCATAACGTTCCTGCCACAAATATCAAAAGAAATGAATATGGCTTTGAGCCTCCCTGAAATCCAATACCTAAAATTCTCGGAAGCAAAAAGATAACTGCAATACAGAATATGCCTCCAAATTTCTCAATCGTCCCATCTAACAGAGGAAGCAATATAATAAATACAAACGCAGCACTCATATACCACCATGCCCCGTTAAGACTTTCAGTCTCCAAAAGTCTGGAGATTCCCAGTATATCTGCAAATACGGCGAATCCTCTTTCATAAAAGGTTTCTCCCCACTTGCTCGGATCCTTAAGTCCAAGTCCAAAGTAAATAAGATAGGATACAGCTGCAGTAAACCAGAATCCGGACATAGTGGAAAGAAGATGTCCGGATATCCATTCTGATACTGCATACTTTTCTTTATTTTTCATTTTAGCCGAATATCCATACATCAGCCCGTAACCGGATACAAATGCAAATATTGCCACGCAGATTTTACAGCATTCCGCAATAGCAACAAGCTGTTCTGTTGTCAGTCCGCACAGATCCACCTGATATCTTTCGATTCTGTCTGCAAGACGGTAGCAGTGGTGAAAGATCAGCAGTAACACTGCAAGACCTTTTAAAGCTGCTGAATCTTCTTTTTTTAATCCGTTTGTCATATACTCCTCCGGATATTTCTGACTTCTTAAATTTTTTCTCTGTCAGACAGATATCTCTGTCTGTCCCTGTCAGTTAGTCATTTTCTCATACTGTTCAGAAATCGTATCAATATCTCCGTAAGCGATCAGTTTTCCTTTTTCAAGGATCATCGCCTTATTACAGATTCTCTGAACCTGTGCCAGAGAATGAGAGACAAACAACACTGTTACACCCGAATCAAACATGCTGAGTACTTTCTTCTCACTCTTCTTACGGAATTTCGCATCACCTACAGATAATACCTCGTCCAATATCAGAATTTTGGGAGAAACCACTGTAGCAATCGAAAATCCAAGTCTGGATTTCATACCTGATGAATAGTTCTTGATCGGCACATCAATAAAATCCTTCAATTCGGAAAATTTCACGATCTCATCATACTTCTCATCAATAAATTCTTTGGAATATCCAAGCATTGCTCCGTAAAGATAAATATTTTCCTTTCCTGTATACTGTTGATCAAATCCTGCACCCAGTTCCAGAAGCGGAACCATCTTCCCATGTTTTGTAACTGAACCTTCTGTTGGTTTGAAAACGCCTGCGATAACCTTAAGAAGAGTACTCTTTCCTGCACCATTCAGTCCGAGGATTCCTACCCTGTCTCCTTTTTCCACTGTAAAGCTCACATTCTGCAAAGCCCAGAATTCATTATATTTAATCTCTTTTTTAATTGACTTGATAATATAATCTTTCAGACTGTCTACTTTCTCTTTGCTGAGATTAAATTTCATACTCACATTATCAACAATAATCGCTGGTTGTTTGCTCATTTTTTCTCCTTATTTTTCAAAAATAATTCGTTCCGCTGCCCTGCAGCTTTCTGTCTCAGTTCTCAGATGTAAAGAATAAAATCATCCTGTTTCTTCTTGAAGCAGAATAATCCAATCACCATTGCCACAACGGAAAAGATAAGTGCATATGCAAAATAATGAATATTCATCGCTTTTCCAAATACTGAACATCTGAAAATATCAATCACACAATACAATGGGTTATATTTCAGTATCCATGCCCATCCACTCTTCAAAAGCTTTTCAGGATAATAGAAAATCGCACATGTATACATAACCAGCATAAGTGCTACAGACCAGAGATATTCCATATCTCTGAAAAATACACCTATTGTTGCCAGGATCATTCCGCATCCATATGACATAATAAGAATCAGTATCAGTGCGATTGGTGCCTGAAGCAGATAGAACGTAGGCTTTACACCAAGTATCACACTCACCATTGCCAGTACGATCAGTGAGATCAGAAAGATCACATAGTTAAAAAGCACACTGGACAGCGGATACAAATATTTGGGTACATATACCTTTTTGATCATTGCCGAGTTCTGACGTATAGATTTCAAAGCGGCCTTGGTGGACTGTGAAAAGAAACTGTACAGGAGTCGTCCGGTCAGGATATATACAGGAAAGGTCCTGTCTGTATTTCCATACAAAGTACCAAATACAATTGTAAGCACGATCATGGTAAGCAGCGGCTCCAACATAGACCATATCATTCCCAGATAAGAACGTCTGTATTTCAGCTTAATCCCTTTTTTTACCAGTTCTGACAAAAGAAACCGGTATTGCATAAAATTATCAACGTATTTTTTCATGTCCTCTCCATTATTTCTGTTTTTTATTTCATTTTATAATTCTTTTGTGCAGAAATCTGTTATCGTCAGGCGGATATTTGCAATCCGCTTCGCAGTTTATTTTCTTTTTGCCGGACAACTGTCTCTACACAAAACAAACCACCTTGTACTGTATCATATTCTCTGATGTCTTGCAACCGGTATCCGTAATTTTGCGCAAAATAAAATCCCAATCTTTCCTGTCATTTTATGGTTATCCCATAAAATAATATAAAAGATCAGGATTTTTATATGTCATGCCAGTCAGTTAAAATGATCCACTGGAACCCCCATGCGTCTCACCCGAAGAACTTGTATGGTACTGCTTCCACCGCCACCGGAACTCTCTTCCTTCGGCTTCGCCGTACGTGTGACCTGATGATACAGAAATATATCCCGGCTTCTGTTAATATGAAGACTTCCGTCTTTCATATAATCTGCTGCATCCGGCTTCATATGTACAGTCTTCATCCGGCTTCTCATTACTCCGGTTACGATCAGCGCGATCACAAATCCGACCACAAGCGAAATGAGAAATATCATATAAAAAGGGATGGTTTCCTCCGGCAGATTTTCTACATCGTACGGTTCTCCGCTCTGTGCCTGAATGATAAATTCTTCGCACAGATCAGCAAACTTCATAAAGCCCTCATAATACTCACCATCGGATAAATATGACCCAAAATTATCCGTCATATATTCCTGTCCTGCATCAGTAAAAATCTGAATAGCCTCTCCATGTGTGGAGATACACCACTTACGTTCTGACATGGTTATCAAAAACAATATACCACTCTTGTCCTCTCCCATGCCATAGTCATTATAATCAAAGAAATCGTCTGCATAATCCTGCGGAACTGCACCATCCAGAGCCTCCTCTGTGACAACCACAACATCACAGCCGTAGTCCTCGCTGACCTGATCCAGTTTCGCCTCCAGTTCTTCTTCCTGCCCATCATCTAACAGATCTGCAAAATCTGCCAGCCTTTCTGTATGCACTTCTTCTGCTGCATAAACATTTTCTGAAAATGCTTCCGTCACAAATCCTGTTGTACCTGATACAGTAAGGGCAGAAGCCAGAAATACAGGTATGATCTTTTTCTTCAGCATATCTTTCGTCCTCCCCTAAAAAATCAGCAGTCCGGCAAGGCACAAAACAACCGTAAATACAGCGGTCAGTCCGGCAAGCCATTTCAAATAAATTCCCCTGTCAATCGGAAGGTCTCCTGTCATTTTTCCGGTTTGTCCGTTCATTGCAAATATATATTTCTTATCTTTCCATGTTGTATTCAGAATCCATACCGGATACAGTGCATACTGTGCTTTTCCGCCTGAAATATTTACGTTTGTATTTTCGGGAACAACAGAAGCATAACCCTTCACTGTATCTGCCAGTACTTCCTCTGCGCTCTTTTTCATACGGTCATGTGCCCTGTTGATGCTCTCTTTTTCACTGACATCATACTTATCTGCCAGATATCCGGAAAGATATGCGGTCTGAAAATCCACAGACTCTGAAATTTTAAATGGTTCAATGGATTCCATCAAATCATCTGCCATCTTTTCTGATCCATCTACAGGTACAGAAACGAATGTCATCTCTCCGCTTCGCTCCACAGAATAGTAGCTGGTCTCCGTATAATCATAATCATGGTCACTCCACATTCTTACCTTTGTCGCCTTATAACGCACATCAGCATCAACATCCCCGTCAAAAAGCCAGAACGGAACATACAGCCCCTTAATCTCATCAATATGATTTTCCCTGCGAAATGCTTTTGGCAAAAATGTTCTTCCCTTAATATGCCTGTAATATGCTTCTTTTGCCGCTTTCTTATCCAATTTGAACGGAATCACCAGATCCGGCCTTAATGCACCTTTAAACTTCTCTGTCATAATTACAGGATTTCCACAATACGGACAATTTGATGCTCCTGTATTCTCATCTGCGATAATCTCACCACCACAGGACTGACAGGTATAGACATTCATTCCATCTGTCTCACCTTCCTGCCATTCTCCACCGGCATCTGTCTGCCATCCTGACAGATCATCCTGCTGTCCGGCTTCACGCTCCATCTGCGCATCCAGTTCTTTTAATGTCTCCAGTTCAAATTCTGTATCACAGTATGGACACTTCATTTTCTGGGACTTACTGTCAAATTCTATTGCACCGCCACAGGCAGGGCATTTATATTCTCTCAGATCAGACATAGACATTTCTCCCCCTGCTGTATTTTACTGTCTTGGCTTTCCACATTCTGCACAGAACTTTCCTGTATTTACCGCACCACAGCTGCATGTCCACTTTCCGGTCGGTCTTGGGCTTCCACATTCAGAACAGAATTTTCCTGTATTTACTGCGCCGCAGCTGCATATCCACTCTTCCCGCTGCGGTTTCGGTTTACCACATTCAGAGCAGAATTTTCCTGTATTCTCTGCACCACATTCACATTTCCATGTTCCTGCCCCGGATGCCGGCTGCATATTCTGTGCAGCCTGCTGCTGTGCTGCCTGCTGCTGTGCCCCCATCTGATAGAGATTCTGCATATTCGCTCCACCTGCCTGGCCTGCCATGCCCATTCCCATAAATCCGGTCATAGCACCTGCAGTGTTGGAGGCTGCTGATTTCATTGCATCTGCCTGAGCACCGGCAAGTGTCGCTGCTGCCATAGTCGGATCTCTGAGAATGGCATTCTTCTGTGCATCTTTGATAAGCTGTGCATCCTCTTCCGGAAGAGTCACAGGATTCATGGCAATGGAAACAACCGCAAGGCCTCTGGTCTGCTGCCATTTTTTCGTAAGGGCTTCATTCATGGCATCGCATAATTCCAGAACATGTCCCGGAATGGCACTTGGACGGATCTGAAGTTCTGAGATTTTTGCAAATGCAGGCTGAAGAGCACTTACAAATTCTGTCTTTAACTGAACTTCAATTTCTTCTCTGTCATACTGCTGTTCAACATTTCCGCACACATTTGTATAAAACAGGAGCGGATCGACAATCTTATAAGAATATACTCCATTACAGCGCACAGATACATCTATGTCAAGACCGATATTTCTGTCAACTACCCGGAATGGGATTGGATTTGCTGTTCCGAATTTATTATCTACCAGTTCTTTTGTATTAAAATAATAAACTCTCTGGTCTTTGCCTGTATCGCCGCCAAATGTAAAACGCTTCTTTACTGTATCAAAAGTCCTGTGGATTCCCTCTCCCAGACTTCCGGCAAAAATACTTGGTTCTGTGGATGCATCATAGGTAAACTGTCCGGGTTCTGCACAAACCTCCACAACCTTTCCCTGTTCTACGATGATCATACACTGACCATCTGCAACAGCAATTCCGGAACCGCTTGAAATAATATTATCACTGCCTTTTTTGTTGGAAGAACGTCCGCCTACTCTCTTCTCACCCTTTACAACCAGAACATCTTTATCTATTGCATCGCAGTAAAAAAACTCCTTCCACTGATCTGCCATTGTTCCGCCAAATGCACCGGCTGCTGCTTTGATCAATCCCATAATTTATATCTCCTTCCTGATTACATATTATTTTATACATATTTCTTACAGATATTTTCTACCCATATTTCCTGTTAGTGTGCCGACAAGTTGATTTCTCGAACGCTCTTGCGTCTAAATTTCTTATTTTGTGGGTAATTATGTGTGTTTTTTTACAATATAATATTTTTACAGTTACAAATTGATATTTATAAGTTCATCATATCATACATTTTCCGAATTGTCATGCGCAAAAACTCCTCTTTTCTGTCATTTTGCAACATATGAGCACATAAATCGCTGCTGTCCACTCTACAGTAACTATAATGCGACGCGCAGTTATTCAAAAGTTCATGAATAGCAATATACACTTACAATGTATGAAATCTATAAATTCTTTTTTAATTTCAATATATTTTTCCCGTCTGCATATTCATATGAAACCTCATCCATCATTTCCTTAACCAGAAAAATTCCAAACCCCCCGATTTTTCTTTTTTCTATATCCAGGGTAACATCCGGATCTTTATTTTCTAATGGATTATAAGGAATGCCTTTGTCTATAAACGTCAGTTCCAGTCTTTCAGGAAAATTCTTTATTTCAACCTGTACAGTTGCCTCTCCGGTTTTTGGCGTATAAGCATAATAGGCAATATTGCCAAATATCTCATCTATCGCAATATCTATCTCCATCTGTACTTTTGCAGAACATCCATTTGCTTCCAGTATGGAATTTACAAAATCTGTAATTACCGCTATATTCTCTATTTTTGCTTCTTCTGTAATACTTTTCAAATCCACTTCTCCTTCCTTCATTCAGTTCAGGTAAATAGAATCCTCCTTTTCGCTGTGCAGTTCTGTATCCTTACAGCCACAGTCATTCGATTGACAGTATGTCTGCAAATCCCGTAATATCGAATACATCCTGTATGATATCACTCACATGAATCAATTTCATAGTTCCTTTTACATTCATAAATTTCTGCATTTTCAGAATAACACGCAGGCCGGCTGATGAAATATATTCAAGCCCTGCAAAATCCAATACAAGTTCCTGAGTATTGATCAACTCTTTCTCGGCAAAAGTATCCAATTCAGGTGCAGTTGCTGTATCTAATCTCCCGGTCAAAAATACCATATCTTTTGTTCCTTCATTTTTCTTTTCAATTTTCAGACTCATTTTCTCTCTCCTTTTTCAGATAATGTCAAATTTCTGTTCTGTCAGCATCTTCTGCCTCCATCTGTATATTCACTCTATCCACCCTGATATCTGCAAATTGCTCCATTACTGAACAACTCCCATATTTATCATATTCATTGTAACATAAACAGGAGATGAATGCATCATCTCCTGTCTATTATTTACCTGTATTTTGTGGAATTGATTACTGTTCACTCCGTTCACAGCAACACGCTTCGCAAAGTATGTCTCGGGATTTTGGCATAGGCAAACTGTCAGTTCTGCTATTTATTTTTATTCTTTACTTCTTCCCACGCCTCATCATCAAATTTCTGTTTCTTAAAGTAATAGATTCTGTCTTCGTCTGTAATCTCGCGGATTACTTTACATGGATTTCCAGCTGCGATCGTATTATCCGGGATATCTTTGGATACTACACTTCCTGCACCGATCACTACATTACTTCCAACGGTAACACCCGGAAGAATCACTGTATTTCCGCCGATCCATACATTATCTCCCACTGTTACAGGAATTCCGTATTCATATCCTGAATTACGGCTGTCCGGATGAACCGGATGACCCGCTGTATAAATGGAGACATTTGGCGCGATCTGAACATTTTTTCCACATGTTACTTTTCCCACATCAAGGATTGTCAGATTATAATTGGAATAGAAATTCTCACCTACTTCAATGTTCCAGCCATAGTCACAGTGGAATGGTGCTTCCACCCAGACATTTTCGCCTGTTTTTCCAAAAATATTCTTGATCATCTGAGGCGCTTCCTTACTCTGTCTGGATGGTGGCAGCTGATTAAAATCATAGATTTTCTGCTTGCATGCCTGTCTGTCTTCCTCCAGACCATCTAGCCATGCTTTATATGGAAGTCCGCTTAACATTCTTTCTCTCTGATTCATTGTTGTATCTCCCTTATTTTATATTTTTTATAAAAATCATTTCAGCCAAACGCCGCCATCTCCGCCTGTACATTGCGACTGCCTGTAAATGTCTATAAAACTGAACTCACTATTAATAAATAGTATAATCCCCAAAACAGTTTCTGTAAATATTATCAACCGAAAAAAGAAGACTGCCGCATATTCATGCAGACAGTCTCCCGGTATTTCTTATCTTATCTATTCTGTTATACTAATGCAGCACCTAAAGCTTTGCAAGCATCTGTAGCTTCATCATCTGGCTCTTCCTGGCAGATCACGCTGTCGCATACAAGATTTGCACCTGCTTCTTTACAGGACTCTTCCCAGTTACGCATCCATTCGCCGTCTCCCCATCCATAAGAACCAAACAGAGCGATGTTCTTGCCTTTCAGGGCATCTTTGCATCCGTCAAACATTGGCTCGAATTCTGTATCTTCGAGAACTTCATCTCCCATTGCAGGGCATCCGAAGGCGATTGCATCATATTCAGCAACTTTAGAACCGTCAAAATCCTCACAGGTATGAAGAACAGCTTCGCCGCCTTTTTCCCTGATTCCGTCTGCAACTGCGTTTGCCATTGCTTCTGTGTTTCCTGTGCTGCTCCAATATACAACTGCTACTTTACTCATGATTAAAATCCTCCTTAAATTTGCTCTGCCTTTTTCTTTGCCGCAAAGCCATGATTTATATTATAATAAAAAGTCATACGGCTTTTCTATTATACTGATTCTTAAACGAACTCTCCATCCCTGCTATATTACTGTATATAGCTTCTTCCTTACGCTGCCACCGTCAGCTGACGTACACTTCTTCCCTGATTCCAGAGACGTACATACACGCTGGTACATTTCTTAAATCTGGCAAAAGCCTTTATTGCCTCACATTCATTGCAGTAAACCTTCCAACAACCTACACATTTACAGTTCTGCCCTGCATTCTTGATAAATCCGATCACATCTCCCAGCGGATATCCCAGAAATAATCCGATTTCATGAGGAAAATCTTCTCTCTGGCCAGGCGGCTTCTCAGTCTCTCAAGTGCATATGCAGGATCTGTACTCTCATACCCATACTTCTTTATGAAATTCGCAACACCAGGTTTCTTCAGATCTCTTTCAAGCTTGAGAACCGGCAGACATAAATCAGCGCCTTTTTCTCACTCCTGCGAAGTACTGTGAGGGAAACGCCTTTTTCTCTTACACATTCATTAAAGCCTTCTACGCTTTTCCATAATTCTTCCTCAGATTCATATTTATATGTAAAAAGATTTCCGGTTTTAATAGATGCTAATGTAGGTGAACAATGTTCGATCACAGATTTCTCCAGCATGTTATGATTCCTTTCTCAATGGTAAAATATTAGTTAGGATATGCTAACTGTTTATCAAAAATAAAGCTTTACGAAACATTTTATTGCTTTTGTTTGCTGCAAAGCTTGAATTACTGCTGTAAAAAGACCTTCAACAGATCGTTCAGCAGTTCGAGTTATTTATATCTAACTTCATAACTTAATATATACTATCTCTGGTATTCTGTCAAGTTAATTTTGTATAACTTTTTTAGTAACTGCCTTTTTTAACCGAATCAAGTAATTCCCCGGGGTCGGTTGCAAAAAACAATAAGCAATGGGTAGGGACTTGCTTGTATCAGGAGGAGTGACAACTCCTTCTGATACACTGTGAAACAGTTATTCGATGTAGCGCCGCATAGCAAAGCGGATGATTTTATCCGCTTGACCATAAAATCTCATCCTTCTATACAGATCGTACTTCCAACTCCATCTTCTGTCCGTTTCTTTGTTACTATGATCTTCTTATCAATACGTTCTTTCAGCTCTGCTACATGGGAAACAATCCCCACCAGTCTGCTTCCCTGACTGAGATCCTTCAATGCGCGGATTGCCTGATCAAGGGCATCTTCATCCAGAGATCCGAAACCTTCATCCACAAACATGGTATCAAGCTGGATCCCACCGGAGCTTGACTGAATTTCATCAGAAAGTCCCAGTGCCAGAGACAGAGATGCCTGAAATGTTTCTCCGCCTGATAAGGTCTTGACACTTCGGACAGTTCCATTGTAATGGTCTACTACATCCAGTTCCAGACCGGTTTTCCCTACCCTGCTCTTGTTTTCTTTTCTGCGAACTAACTCGTACTGACCGCTGCTCATGGTCATCAGACGGATATTGGCACGCGCAAGAATGCGGTCGAAGTACTGCATCTGGATGTAAGTTTCCAGCATGATCCTTGCCTTACCTGTGATCGTTCCATTGGCAGTGTCTGAGAGAGATTTCATCCACTTCCAACGGGTTTCCGTTTTCAGAAGCTCTGTCTGCTGTCTGCGGATTTTTTCATACATGTCACTGTTGATTTCCAGGCGGGCATGGATTTCATCACGATTTTCTGAAAGTGATTTCTTTTTGCTGTGCAAAGTTTTCTTTCTGAGCATTCAGTTCCTCAGCTGAAATACTTATGGATTCTTTTAACTGTTCTGTCAGAGATGCAATTACCGAATCCAGTTCTGTCATTCTCTTTTCTAATACTTCTCTCGCTTCTGTTACTGTTTTATAATGTATTTCAAGCTTCTTTTGTTCCTCAGTCTTAAGCTGGATCTGAGACAGAATTTCCTCTTTTGTTTTCTCACCCAGCTCCTTTTCCATATTCTCTCTCTGCTTCTGCAGCTGTTCATATCTGGATTTCTCTGCTGCTGTCTGCTGCTGATTCTGATTGATCTGGTCTGCGATCGTTGTGAGTTCTGTCTGAATCTTACCAATCTGCGCCTCCAGAAGTTTTCTCTGTTCCAGAAGTACTGTCAGATCCTTTTGTTTCTGTTCCAGAATATCCTGCTGCTGTTTCAACCATTCTGCTGCTTTCTTTCCCTGCAGCAAAGTCTGTGATACATCACAACTTTCCTGCGGATACATTGTTTCATTACTATAATCCTGTGACAGCTCCGAATCAGTTTTTATCCTCTGTCTTGTACTTTCTTCATAGATCCATGTCAGTACAGGTTCCTTCAATTGGTTCTGCAGCTGCTCCTGAATACTCTCCAGCTGGCTCTTCCTCTTTTCAAAACTGATCTGTAATTTCTGAAATTCTTTTGTATGCTGTTCTGACTGTGTGGTGAACTCTTCCTTTTTCTTCAGTAAATCCTGATGAGCTTTTTTCTGTTTTTTGAGTTCTTCTAATCCTGTCTGTACGATACTTTCCTGATTTTTTACAAACAAGCATAATTCATGATCAGGAAGTTCCTTTCGAAGTATTTTTTCTGCCTCCTCTTGTGACAGAAACTGTGATGCATAGTCTTTAACTCCTTCTGTCAAGTCTTCCCTGCAACGCTTCACCAGTCCTGCAGTCTCTCCTGCCTGCACACTTGCGTCAGATGCCGCTTTTTCCGCAGCTTCTGTTAACTTTTTCTGTTTTTTCAGTTGTTCTTCTGTGGGAACTTCCTTCGGAGTCTGCGTAAGCTTTGGATGATGAACAGAACCACATACCGGACACGGCATTCCATCCTGAAGTCCTGCTGCCAATATCCCCGCCTGCCCATCCAGATAAGCCTGTTCCATTTTGTTCAGGATTTCTTTTATTTCTGCCCGTTTCTGAGAAGCGGTCAGATAAGCCTTCTTTTTGCTTTCTGCTTTCTTTTCCAGATCCTGATACCGTTTCTGCTGATCTTCTATTTTCTGTATCTGCTGCAAACGTACGACCAGGCTGTTCTCTTTGATTTCCAGATTCCCACCGGAAACAATTTTCTCTTCCAGATCAGTCAAATCCTTTTTTATCTGTTTCGCAAATTGTTCTTCCTGTTCAGACTGTATTTTCAGTTCACTGATTTTTGTCTGAAGAAACTCAAGATTTCCGCAGTTCTTATAAACCCCTGCATAAAGATTATCTATTTTCTCTTTCCGGAAATCTGTTTCTGCTTTTTCTTTCTCTGCACTGTCTGTTGTCTGATATTCTTTTTGTTTTTCTTCAAGAACAATTTTCTTTTCTTTCTGACGATTCTGCAGTGCAATACTGTCTGTTTCCAATTTTTCAATCTGTTTTGAGACATTTTCTATTTCTCTGAGCAGATTTTCCAGATTTGTATAACGCTTCAGATTCTCTTTTTCTTTCTGTATGGAAAGTATCAGGCGTTGGATCTCCTCTGGTTCCTTTGCCCCATTTTCTGCATCTTTTTGTGCCTGTTCCAACTGTGGAAGCAATACTTCTTTCTCTTGCAGAAGTTGTTCCTTCCTTGCCTTTGCATCTGCTTCTTTATGAGCCTTTCCCAAAAGCTGATTTACTTTTTCAAGTTCTGTATCATTCTCTTTGATCTGCTTATTTACAGCTTTCAAGTTATCCTTATCTGCCTTCAGAAACTGCTCCAGAATTTCCAGACCTTCTTCCAGATTTCCTTCAAAGCCATTCTTCTCCATCAATAACCACTGTTGTCCCAACTGATTTTCTGTAGAATATCTGACCTGTTCCGTATACTGACGGATACTTCTCAGCAGCTCTTTATACGCTTTGTCCAGACCGCCGGCTTCGAATTTTAATTTTTCCTGAATTACCTTATAAATATCCGTATGGAAAAGCTTTCTGAAAATATTGCTGCGTTCCTCTGTATCAGCCAACAGTAATTTTCTGAAATCTCCCTGTGCAATCATGGCGATCTGTGTAAACTGCCTCATATCCAGTCCGATCAGCTCAGTAACCGCCTGATTCACTTCCTTTAGCTTTGTCACAGGAGCTCTTCCATCAGAAAAGTAAGCAACGCCTCCCCCTTCTGGGTAGTCATTCCGGTGCCTCTGGTCTTTGGACGCTCATAATCCGGGCTTCGTTTCACCGTATACACTGCATCTTTATATTCAAAAATATATTCCGCATACGTAGGTGTTTCCGGTTTTGCATACTTGCTTCTGAGCATGGATGCTCCCGGACTCCTCCGCTTGTCTCCCCGTACAACGCAAATGTAATCCCATCAAAGATTGTCGTTTTTCCTGCCCCCGTATCTCCGGTCACCAGAAAAAGTCCCTGTCCTCCAAGCTGTGTAAAATCGATCACAGTCTCATCCGCATATGGACCAAATGCAGATAATGTCAGCTTCAATGGTTTCATACGCGCACCTCCTTCAGATCCTGGATCAGTTTCTCCACAAACTCTGTCTGTTCTTCTTTCATAGGTTCATTATTTAACAGTTCATAAAACTCCTCAAACAGCTGCAGCTCTGACTTCTGTTCCTGAGCCTCCACTGCCTGAACCTCACGGTTCTCACGTGTTCGTTTATTATCATATTCCAGACGCATCAGGTTGGGATAAACAGTACGCAGCTTCTGAAGTGCCCCCGGCACATCTTCCTCATCTGTCAGGGTAATCTGAAGATAATCCATCTTATTTTCAGCAGTATAATGATCCTTCGCCGTCACATCCATATAGGTTCCCCTCAGCTTACGCATATCCCGTCTGGGAATCAAGGTACTGTACTGACCCTCACATTTCCCTTCTCCAGAAGCTCCACAATCGTTACCGACTTTTTATGATCTGCTTCCGAAAAAGAATACTTAAGCGGCGTCCCACTGTAACGCAAGGTCTCTCTCCCCATTTTCTGAGGTCTGTGGATGTGTCCCAGTGCCACATAGTCAAAATCCTTAAATACTTCCGCACTGACATTGTCAAGACCGCCAACCCATGTTTCTTCTGAGTCACTTCTGTCTGCTCCTGTCACAAACTGATGTGCTACCAGCACGTTTCTCTGTGTCCTGTCAATCTCACACTCCTGCAGAGCAGCCATGACACCCTCTTCATAAGTATTAATGTCATCTCTCTGCAAAGCATGCCGTACTGCCACAGGTTCAGAAGTAGAAGATATACAGATATTGGTCCATACTGATCTTTTAACACAATCCTTTTCAATTCACCATCATAGACCTGCGAAATATAAATATCACTGCTTTCAAACAGCTTCGCCCCAAAGGAAAGCCTCTCTGCTGAATCATGATTTCCACTGATCATGTACACAGGAATTTCAGCTTTAGCCAGTCCTGTAATAAACTCATCAAACAGCTGCACTGCCTCTGCCGACGGCACTGTCTTATCATAAACATCCCCTGCGATCAGAACTCCATCTACGTTCTGTTCCGTAAAGATTTTCATCATCTGATCCAGAATATACCTCTGATCCTCCAGCATGGAAAAATCATGCACCCTTTTCCCAATATGCAGGTCCCCAATATGCCCAAACTTCATCCCACATCTCTCCAATCTAAATATCATTCCTGCCTGCTCTGTCTGCCGGCGGCATTTGATCCATTATTTATTTCACTTTCAGAATATTTTTGCTGTCCTCATACTCCTCCGGAATTTCTTCTGTAAGAATTTTAGCATCTGTAAACCCGCCGAATGTGACAGAACTTACTTCTCCAAACTTTGACTTATCTGTCAGGATATATACATCTTTGCACTGCTTCATTGCAGTACTCTTTACAATTGCTTCACTGGTATCCGGTGTGGTAAAGCCTTCCCTTCTGGTAATTCCATTGGTTCCGAAAAATCCCTTTGTAAAATGATACATCTGAATCATCTGCATCGCCTGACTGCCTACGACTGCCTCTGTTGAACTCTTAAGTTCTCCTCCGATCAGGTAAACCCGGATTCCCATCTTTGCCAGAGTCTGGGCATGGGATACTGCATTGGTGACAAAGGCAGCTTTTACACCTTCCAGATATTCCAGCATCAGACCAGTGGTGGTTCCTGCGTCCAGATAAACGAAATCATCTGGTGTGATCAGACTGGCTGCATATTTTGCGATCTTTTGCTTTTCTTCTTTATTTAATTCTGATTTCTGCGCTACTGTCGGTTCATAGGCAGTTACTTTATGATTTAATGCTACTGCGCCGCCGAAAACCTTGGTAAGTTTTCCCGCTTTGTCCAGTGCAGTGATGTCTCTGCGCACTGTGGACTCTGATGCGTCCAGAAGTTCTCTCAGTTCTGTTACTGTAATACTTTTTCTTTCTTCCAGAAGCTTCAGAATAATGTCAAATCTCTGTTCTGTAAGCATATGCTTCTGCCTCCATTATATATTTACTTTGATTGTTTACTTCTGATTATTTTCTCCGATATCTACGAATTGCTCCGTTGCTTCGCAGCTCCCGCAATTCTACGTTACCGTTCACAGTAACGTAGCCAAAATTCATTCCAGATTGCCTGCGGCAATGGAATTTTGGCTTGTATGTCTCGGGATTTTGGCACATTCATGCCAAAACACCTCGCGGGATAGTGATGTGTGAACAGTAACCTGATATCTCATTATAACAGAAACAGGAGATGAATGCATCATCTCCTGTCTGTCAGTTTCTTATATTTAATTCTATGAATTACAGGTTCTCCTGCATGAATTTGCTTACTGCTTCATATGCTGCTTCTTCATCAGCGCCTTCAATTGTGAATGTTACTTCATGACCTTTCTTAACGCCAAGCCCCATCAGTGCAAGAAGTTTTCTGCAGTCTACTTTTTTACCTTCTTTTTCGATGGAGATAGTGGATTCAAAGCCTTTTACCAGTTTTACAAGTTCTCCTGCAGGACGTGCGTGGATTCCTTCGTTGTCTGTAACTACATACTTAAATTCTTTCATTTTGATATCCTCCATGTTCTTTATTTTAATTTTTTGTTATTGCTTTTTTATTTCGCTGCTTATGCTGCTTTCTTCTTTAACAGGCCAAGCAGAACCGCAGAGATTACTGTTCCCGCAACCAGTGCGACCAGGTACATAACTGCGTTTCCAACCACAGGGAATACGAAAATTCCACCGTGTGGTGCCATCAGTGTACAGTCGAATGCCATGGAAATCGCTCCTGCCACCGCAGATCCTACGATACAGGAAGGAAGTACACGAAGGGGGTCAGATGCTGCGAATGGAATCGCACCTTCTGTGATAAATGCAAGACCCATGATAAAGTTGGTAGGACCTGCATCTCTCTCTTCTTTTGTGAACTTATCCTTAAACAGCAGTGTTGCCAGTGCAATTGCACAGGGAGGTGTCATACCGCCAATCATAACTGCTGCCATAATATCATAGTTACCTGCTGCAATTGCAGCTGTTCCGAATACATATGCTGCTTTGTTGAACGGACCACCCATATCAATAGCCATCATTCCGCCAAGCACAATGCCAAGTATTACTTTACTAGAACTTCCCATTCCTGTCAAGGCATTATTCAGACCTGTGTTGATACCGCCCATAACCGGCTCTACAATAAATGTCATCAGGAGTCCCATAACAAGGATTCCAACTACAGGATAGATTAAAACAGGAGCGATCTTTTCCAGGGCTTCCGGAAGTTTATCACATAATTTACGAAGTCCAAGAATAATATATCCGGCTGCAAAGCCTGCAAGCAAAGCTCCAAGGAAACCAGATTTACCGTTGGCTGCCATCATACCGCCTACCAGACCAAGTGCAAGTGCCGGTCTGTCACCGATTGCCATTGCAATAAATCCGGCAAGGATCGGAAGCATAAATCCGAATGCTGTACCACCGATGCTTTAAACAGAGCCGCTACCGGAGTAATGGTACCGAAGTTTGCTCTCTGATCTGCCGGAAGCGCACTTAAATCTACACTTAATCCATCGATCAGGAACGCAATGGCGATCAGGATACCACCGCCTACAACCAACGGAAGCATATGAGATACGCCATTCATCAGCTGCATATAGATCTTATGTCCTACACTGCCGCCGGATTTGTTACCGGCAGAAGATGTCTGGGAACCGGCTGCTGCGTGGTAGACCGGTGCATCCCCATTGATTGCTCTGTCAATGAGCTGATCTGCTTTACTGATTCCGTCGGATACCTGACATTCGATCACTTTTTTACCATCGAAACGTTCCATGGGAACTTTGGCATCTGCTGCGACAATAATACAGTCTGCATCAGCAATCTCCTGATCTGTCAGCACATTCTTTGCACCGCCGGATCCGCGGGTTTCGATCTTTATAAAACAGTTCTTTGCTTTTGCAGCTTTTTCAATTCCTTCTGCTGCCATGTACGTATGTGCGATACCGGTAGGACAAGAAGTAACAGCAAGGATCTTAGCCTGTGTTCCTTCTGTTGATCCGGTATCTGCCAGTCTCTCATCAATATCTTTCTTTTCACTGTCTGCCCTGTCAATAATATCCATAAACTCATCTACAGACGATGCATTGCGAAGAGATTCTGTAAACTCCTCATCCATCAGCATCACAGAGAGCTTGCTGAGTACATCCAGGTGAATGTTATCCTCTGTATTCGGCGCTGCGATCAGGAATAATAAGGTTACAGGTTCATCATCCAGTGCCTCAAACTCTACACCATTTTTGATGACCATTGCCGCAAGTCCCGGCTTCTTAACTGCATCACATTTACCATGAGGAATAGCAATTCCCTCGCCAATACCTGTTGTGCTCTCTTCTTCTCTTAAATATACCTGTTTACGATAAGCCTCACGATTGCTGATCTTCTCACTCTTTACCATCAGATCAACTGCCATATCCAGAGTTTCTGACTTTGTTTTCGGAGCAGCTGTTAACGATACGCTTCGCTTGTCAAGCAGATCTGTTATTCTCATCTTTTCTTCCCCCTTTATTATTTTTCGGTTATCTGACCATAAACCGCTTCTATTTCTTGCTTTGTTGCAAGATTTTCAGAAAATGCACTTGCACTTCCCGCCGCAATTCCCATGTGGAATGCATGTTCGTAATCCTTCTTCTCCATCCAGCCTGCAACGAATCCTGCTACCATGGAATCTCCTGCACCCACACCATTTACCAGCCTGCCTTTTGGTGCAGGTTCTTCAAATACCTGTCCATCCTCTGCTACCAGAACTGCACCTTCGCCGGCCATGGAGATCAGCACATTTCTTGCACCTTTTTCCTGAAGTTTCTTTCCATAAGGAATTACATCTTTTCTTGTTTTTAATTCTATACCGAAGATCTCGCCCAGTTCATGATTATTTGGTTTTACAAGGAACGGATGATATTTCAGGACATTGACCAGAAGATCCTTTGTGGCATCAACTACGATCATCACACCTTTTCCATCCAGCCTTGCCATGATCTGTTCATACATGTCATCTGGCATAGAAGATGGAATGCTGCCTGCCAGGAAAAGTACATCGCCTTCTCCAAGCTCTTCCAGTTTCTTCATCAGTTCCTCTACTTTATCCTTGCTGATCACCGGTCCTGCACCATTGATCTCGGTTCCGTCAATAGATTTCAGTTTCAGATTGATCCTTGAAACCCCTTCACTGATCTGAATGAACTCAGATTTTACTCCCATCTCATGTAATCTACGGATAATTTCTTTCCCTACAAACCCTGCGGTAAATCCAAGTGCAGTGTTCTCAATCCCAAGATTCATAAGGACTGTGGAAACATTAATTCCCTTTCCCCCCGGAAGCATCAGCTCTGAACTTGTTCTGTTTGTCAGCCCCAGTTTAAAATCATCTACCGAAACGATATAGTCCAGAGATGGATTAAAAGTCACTGTGTAAATCATCTCTTCTTGCCCTCCCGTTTTATATTGGTATCCTTTCGGAGTCTTTATTTCACTTGCACCAAAAGATTCCAAAAGTACATATTGTCATGTCTTTTCTGCATGTTCATGACTATTTTTTGTTTATAATCTTAGTATACTGTCATATTCATTCAAAGTCAATCAAACTAATTCATAAAAATAATGACTGATTTTGGTTTACTTTGCACAAAAAGTCATAATCAGTCAAATGCAAGCAGAAAAAATCCTCTGATCAGGATTGCTATAAATTCCATAATCAGAGGATTTATTGTTTTCTGTTATTTTATTACTTTTGATTCCTTACATTTTATGCTTTTCTGTTGCAAAGAACGCTTTTGTTTCTTTTACGATCACTCCACTTAATGCGAACAATGCGATCATATTCGGAATCGCCATCAGTCCGTTGAAGATATCTGCGATTGTCCATACAGCACTTACTGTCATGTACGGTCCGATAAATACTGCCAGAATGTAAAGCCAGCGGTATGTAAGGATTGTTTTCTTATGTCCGTTTGTCAGATATTCCAGACATCTTTCACTGTAATAATCCCATCCAAGAATTGTAGTAAATGCAAAGAATACCAGGCAGATCATTAATACAAATGCAGAAATCTGTCCAGGGATCGGAAGTCCATGCTGGAATGCATAGGTTGTTACCTGAACACCTTCCAGACCTTCTACCTGCCATGCACCTGTCAGAACGATGGAAAGACCTGTCATTGTACAGATCACGATCGTATCAATAAATGTACCAGTCATGCTTACAAGACCCTGACGTACAGGCTCTTTTGTCTGAGCTGCTGCCGCTGCGATAGGTGCGCTACCAAGACCTGCTTCATTTGAAAAGATACCACGAGCCACACCTTTCTGCATGGATACGATCATTGTTCCTACCACACCGCCTGTCACTGCTGACGGATTAAAGGCTCCCTTCACAACCGTTACGATAGCTGCCGGAATCTCTGTAATGTTTAAAAGAATCAGCGCTACACTGAAGATCAGATAGATCACCGCCATAAACGGTACAATAATCTGGCTGACTGTTGCAATTCGTTTCAGACCACCGATGAGGATTGCTGCAACACAGGCTGCAAGAATCAGGGAAGAAATTACAACTGCCCAGGAATACTCTCCAAGGAACGGAATATTTACGCAGTTTGATTTGTTCGGATCAAAGAAGTTCTGAACTGCACTGGAAATACCATTTACCTGACTGAATGTACCGATTCCGAAAAGACCTACACATACACCAAAGAATGCAAAGATCTTTGCAAGCCATTTCCATTTTGTTCCCATACCTTTCTCAATATAATAGAAAGGACCACCAAGCTGTGACCGTCTTCTGCTACCACACGGTATTTCACTGCAAGAAGACCTTCGGAAAATTTTGTTGCCATTCCGAAGAATGCTGCCAGAATCATCCAGAATAAAGCTCCGGGACCTCCGGCACAGACAGCAGTTGCAACACCGACGATATTACCGGTTCCGATTGTGGCGCTCAGTGCTGTACATAAAGCTGCAAAGCTGGAAATCTCACCATCGCCTTCTTCTTCGTTCTTAAACATCCATTTCAATGCAAGAGGGAGTCTTCGCATCTGAAGAAGTCCAAGTCTGGCAGTTAACAGGATACCACCTGCCATGATCAGGACCATAAGGGGCACGCCCCAGACCAGATTGTCTACTGTTGTCAAAAAAGAATTGATCGCTTCCCACATAATAATAAATCTCCTTTTTCTTTTAAAAAGTGTAATATATTGTACAGCTGGGAAACAAAGTAATAACAGACCGTTTCAAAAATCAGAAGTTCAGAAAATACTGTTCATATAGTTCATATGAATCAGCGGGGATGATAAAGCATCCTCTGTCCTTTTGCCTGAGAGATTCAAGACACGAATCAGATAACCATTTGTGGGCAGCTATTGATAATTCGTGTTATTTGCACCTTCGGCCCCCGATCTAACGGGTGTCTCCAGAGAAACGATCCATTTGCAGTTCTTCCCTGCATCCAGGGAACCTGAGAGTTTTACTCCTTCGGCGGGTATGGCCTTTTGTGTGGCTTCCTCTTTCCTGCAAACTTCACCTCGTTAATTTGCTGTTACTGTGGTATACTATATCTCTTAAATTTGAACTCGTCAATAGAAAATTAAACTTTTATAAAAAAAGTATAAAAATTCCAGAGATTTCCACCTTGTAAAATCCCTGGATATTTAAATAATTTTTATACATCAGCCATATCAGCTGCAAACAGCGCTGCGCCAAGTGCACCGCAAAGCTGAGCCTTGTCACTGATTACCAGCTTTGTTCCAAGCTTCTCTTCCAGCGTCTTTACCAGGCCCTTATTCTTAGAAACACCACCGGTCATCATATATTTCTCCTCACCGCCCACACGTCTGGTAAGAGCTGCGGTTTTTACGGCAACCGCCTTATTCAGGCCATGAACAATATCATCTGTTGCCTTATTCTGGGCGATCAGGGATACAACTTCTGATTCTGCAAATACTGTACACATACTGGAAATTGTAATATCTTCTTTGAATTCCAGCCCACATTCGCTCATCTGATCCAGATTCATTTCCATGGTACGTGCCATCATTTCCAGAAATCGTCCGGTTCCTGCCGCACATTGTCATTCATAACAAAATTTGCAACTGCACCGTTCTCATCCAGTCGGATCACCTTGCTGTCCTGTCCGCCAATATCAATAACAGTACGGACTTCCGGATTCAGGAAATGCGCACCTCTTGCATGACAGGTGATCTCTGTGATACTCTTATCACCATTTTTAATAGCTGTACGTCCGTATCCAGTAGTAACCAGCGCATCAATATCTTCTCTCTGCAATCCGGCCTCCTTCAATGCCTCTGCAAGGGCACGGTCTGCTCCGATAGCAGCTCCTGCTCCTGTAGGCAAGATAATGCTGGTCACAATCTCATGATCTTTATTTAAAATCACCACATCTGTACTGGTAGAACCACTGTCAATCCCTGCGAAATAACCTTTTCCCATTTTTCTCTCTCCTTTTGTGTCTCCATCTATGGTCTGCTCCAGTGTTTCAGGCTGAATGCTCTCTGCAAAAGCTTCCAGTCTGGTAAGAAGCTGACCGCTGCTCTGAATAGTATAATCTGATTCGATTTTTAAAAGAGGTACATCTGTATGATTCTTGATCTCAGCATATTCGAAGCTGTAAAAATCACAAAACTTCACTGTATGATAAATAATCCCCGCAACAGACGGATCATTATAAAGCTTCTTACGACCTGTCGGGTCCATCATACGCATACATGGAATCTGCCCCAGAATCTCACCTGCATACCAGTCCATCAGCTCATCAAAAGAAGCACCCTCCGGTGGAAGTATATTTCCCACAGAACGGTTATGCACGCAGGTATCATTCTCTACAGGAAGAGGCATAGCTTTGCTGGTCATTTCAAATAATTCCTGCCCCATTCTGGCGCCAAGCACTGCAATATGGGACTTTGTGATTTTCTCCTGTGCATGGAAAGCAGTCCGGAATTTTCCAGCATCAAACTCTGTGCCTTTGTACTGTGCATAAGCCTTCGCCAGCCCTTTTAACTGTACAGCCATACGCTCTCTGCTACAGGCACTGTCACAGTGAAGCACATCCAAAATATAGAGAAAATCCAGCTTGCCGCTTTCAAGCAGAATGTCATAGACACTCCGGATAGTATCACAGCAGCTCACCAGGACAAGTTCCTTGATTTTCCCCTCCATGACTCCTTCCAGAAGTGTTTTTCCAAAACCGCAGATATTGGGATGTGAAACCTGATCGGCCAGGTCAAATCCCTCCGGCATATGATTAAAGTTCTCACATTCCCCGCCAAGAGATTCCAGAAGTTCAATTGGGGTATATTTACAGACATAGTAAGTTTTATTCATTCTCAGCACCTCCCAGCATTTCCAGAAAAGCTCCCAGCCTGGTGGAAGTCTGTCCTTCTCCTCCATGGCTTCGATCACACCCGTCACCGTCCAGGATCAAAAGGGGCAGACCGGCTTCCTCGAACTTCTTCTTTGCAAGCTGTGCCGCACCAAGCGTATGTTTACATCCCCAATGTCCAAACCACACAGCACCGTCTGCTCCTGCCTGTTTCGCATGGCGGATACCGGCTTCAATCCTTCTAAGGGCACTTCCATTCAGTGAATGATATACATTCTTTCTGCCATTGCTTCAAAGGGGTTCTCAGGATCAAAATCCGGCTCACAGGTTTCTGCAAGTTCACATCCTACGATCTGGCTTTCTCACTGAAGCAAAGCTCCTGGCGCACTGCATCCGACCAGAATGGAATGGTATGCATCCAGTAAATGTGCTTCCCTTTCGCTGCCGGTGCTTTCTTAATATCTTCAAGAAGCATCTGTGTATACTTCTCTTCTTCTGCTGTTCCCAGAAGGATATTGTTTGTCATTCCTGCATACAAGGGTGTGACCAGATCAGAGGGCACATATCTGTCTGCACGCATCTGCTGATATTTTTTGTAATTCTCCAGAGTCCGCTTACTGCAGGCAAGACGTTCCTTTAATCTGTCCTCAGAGATTGTTTTTCCTGTATTTTTTTCCAGAAATATTTTTAAATCCTTTAACTGATCTGCCACATACTGTACATTCTCTGTGGTCTGATTCCATGGTACATCAATGGCAAATACAGGTACCTGGTAAAAATCTGCCAGGGTACGGAAGGTGAGCAGGTTAGCATCGCAGGTCAGGTTGGTATAAACAATACATTTAGGCTTTGGCAGAAGTCCTTTCTGCGCTGCACCAAGAAATGTCTTGTGATAACTGCACAGTGTCTCTGCAATTCCCTGATTCTCTGCCTGCTGCAAAAATGCCCTCTCTGCTTTGCTTGCAGAAAGATAGCAGGAAAATCCTTCTACATTATAGGGATGTAATCCCACCTCCTGCATCATTTCGCAGGGTGTAAAAATACTTACAATAACAGAATCTTCCGGTTTCTGAAGGGGCCACAGCATGGTATCCATCATCAGGTTTGCAAGATGCCTGTCTGCAGGCATCAGTCTCTTGTCCTGCATGTAACGGAACTTCAGATTCTGCGCCCCCCAACCGGTTTTTAACAGCCGGCGGGCTGACTGAGGCTTTTTATCCGTCAGATTTTCCACATAATGACCAAATGTCTCAATAATCTCCATAGTCTGTCTCTTCCTCATTATGGTAATAATAATTTATCAATTGTCAGTGCACAAATAGTGCCACGGAATATTTTAATAATATCTTTTTGGGAAGTCAAGTTGAATTTTCGTTACTGTTCACACACCACTATTCTGCGAGGTGTTTTGGCATGAATATGCCAAAATCCCGAGACATACAAGCCAAAATTCCATTGCCGCAGGCAATCTGGAATGAATTTTGGCTAAGTTACTGTGAACGGAGTGAACAGTAACGAATTTTCTCCAAAGTTCAGCTGTTTTTGCACATTCTTCTTGACAAAAAAGTCTCAAATGATACACTTTTGAATGTATTATTTTTACAAAAAAAGGAAGAAATAATATAGGAAAAGATTTTTTAACGAAAGGAAGGAATTTTTAAAATGCGTTCATTGGACAGTTTATTTAAAAAACTACAAAAAGAAAGCATCCTAAGCGCCAATTTTTAA